>Ga0208082_1000390_pt1 | contig 13243 bp, 10 predicted proteins | sample LakMenE09Jun09ns_FD_150683 | JGI IMG/M metagenome (GOLD analysis project Ga0208082, IMG submission 150683) | Freshwater microbial communities from Lake Mendota, WI - 09JUN2009 deep hole epilimnion ns (SPAdes) | ecosystem: Environmental > Aquatic > Freshwater > Lake > Epilimnion/Euphotic zone ... | reverse complement strand
AGCATCGTATGCAATCTGTCTTGACCAAGCGGTTTGACCTAAAGTTGGTGGACTAGATAAATCTTTAACATCGTCTGGCGTAGCAGATGAAATAGCCATAATTGGAACCTCTTCGCTAATAGACATAAGTTTTAGTTCACGAGAAAGATTTTTCATACGTACTGTTTCATTATCTGATTTTTGATTTGGAGACATAAGTTGCAGATAGTCAACAACAACAAAGTCTGGTTTGTATTGATCAATTTTTCCACGTATAACGGAAGGGGTTACTTCTCCACCACTATCATTAGAAATAATATGAAACTCTGGTTTACCCTGTAATTTATCAGCATGCCACTTTTTAAGCATTTCAATTTCTACTTCACCATTGCTGAGTTTGCGATGTGACCAAAGACCTTCACCCATAATTGCAAATACACGATTACGAACTTCTGTTTCAGACATTTCAAGACTTATGACAAGTGGGCTACGACCCTGTTTCCAAGCCTGTACAGCGAAATACAGAGCCAACCACGACTTTCCAATACCTGGGTACGCAAGGAATACTCCTAGTTGTCCTGGCATGATTCCAGAAGGCAAATAGTTATCAAACCCTGGCAATCCAGTTTTAATTCCAACCTGTCCAAGATCTTGCATCTTTTTTACATTTTCAAAATAAGCAACTGCAGAGTCAAGATCTGTAACTTCAATATCTCTAATTGCAGCAGTATTTTTTTTAAGTTCTGATGTTTTAGTAATTAAGTGTTCAAGAGCATTGCTTCCGTTACCAATTTGAACTTCGCCTGCTGCATTTCGTAAAATGTCTTTAAGACTATCATTCAAATATTCTGATTGTAATTCTTCAAGATGATGCTTGGTTGCACCAACACCTTCTACTGGAGAAAAGTCTCTAAATTTTTCTATAACTAATGATGTGGGTGGAACTGATTGATTATTTTCTGAATACTGCCTAATAAAATTCCAAACATCGTTATGGGTTCTTAAAAGATTATCAACATTGGCTTGTAGTAATACGTGAATCTGTTTATCATTTAATACTGCAGTAATTAACTTTGCTTCTGTATTATTCACTGATCCACTTCCTTGCTAATGCTCTTCTCTCAGTTCTTTCTTTAATATCTTGTTCTACTTCTAGTTTACCATTAAGAATTTTTTCTGCATTATATGCAAAATAATTCCAAGAAGGTTCTTGCGCTATTTTAAAATAATAATCTAATAAGTCATAACATTGAGAAATACCATACGATTCAACAAGAGCATCTGCAGCCCATTGCTCAACGTTAAGATTCATATTAGACTTGGCTTCATACCTTTGTAGATGAAATTTATTATATCTACTTAGCAAAGCCATACGGTCTTTGCGTTCAGCCATATTACTCTTCTAAGAGTGATTCTTTAGCGTCTTTTACCTTTTGAACAACTTGATTTTCAACAAAGGTATAAACACGATCCATTGCATCATTAGTAGTTTCACCTTGACGGACATGATCTACTACTCCAAGATCAACCCTTAAAGATTGAAAATTTCCTAGATTTAATGTGTATCCTAATGTTGCTGATACTTTTGTACTGTTATCTTCCATACCCCACCATTTCTTATATTAAATATTCTCTGCCCACACAGGAATAAACCTGCCATCTTCTGTCTTCGTATATGTAAGTATACCGTCTCCCATACGTCTTGTCAATTCTTGACTTGTAGGAGTCATATTATTTGTTATAAGTCCATCTTTTCTTGGTTGTCCTATATGTATAGTAGCCAGTATAGCACGAATATCCCTTACCATGCTTTCTGAATAATATGATCTTATTCTAAATCCACGTTCACCATTTAATTTTGATCCAACTGGTAATGGAATCATACCAGTTTTCATTAACTTTGGCATATACTTTCTATGACGATTAATTAATTTAGCAGTCTCTGCCACAGTATACGCTCTTTCTCTATTTCTTCTAAAGTCAGTACGCAAACATGTTTCAAGTCTATCTTTAGTTATATTATAAAAAGATACCATGCCAGTAGAACGTGAACTATGATGAAGCCTTACAAGGTCTCCATTAAGAAACCATATTTTTTTATTTCCTTTTATTACAGTTTCGTTATTGTATGCTTGGCTCTGAATGATTCCTTTGCTAGTAACCATTTACCTTCTTCGCTCTCTGTTGGCGGATGAAAAAATTTTCTTAATCCACATATAACACAGTATGTTTCCATATGCTGGGTACTACTGTATTGTCTATCAACAAATACTCTACCCTTGCATTTTTTGCAAGTAATCATTAATTTTTCCTTAGTTTGGTATACCAATAATAATTAAATGTACTGATAAGGATAGGTCTCCTGAAGCACCAAATCTTACGATACCCTCAACCCTTGTTTCTGTAACACTTTTTAAAATAATATTTACATTTTGACCTGCTGGAGTTTGACCAGTATTAACTGGTGTTGCTGAAACAATAGGTGGATACTTGAAATCTTTAAAATCATAGGTAAAAGTTTTTTCGTTTCCTGCTGAAACAGTAGAGTTGTTTGCTACTTCAACCAAGCCACCAACAATTCTTGAATTAGAAGTTTTAACCTCTTTTTTACCTGCGCTGGCTGTATCAATAACAGTATTATTAGTTACCTTAGAAGCAACCTGTGTAGATAAATCGTTTACTGCTTCAACTAATTGATATAAATATGTAACATCAAGAGGTTGCCCTCTTTCTGGTAGTGGTACTTTAGCCATTATTTCCTCCTATTTAAGTATATCATTATATCGTGTGTGGTCCATCTTCATAAACAAGCAAAAATGAAGAATCCCTTGATATTGGATTACCCTTTAAATAAATTTCAGTTGATAGTCTATTTGGTGCAGATCCTTGAATAACTCCATTAATTTTATATGTTGATGGTATTGGAAATGAGATATTTGTTCCATCTATTCTTTGTTTATAGATCCAATCACCACCATCATTTCTATCCCATCTAACCCAAACATCATATTCATGTGCTTGTCTAATAACATTTCCATCTTTAATTATTGTTACAGCATCCCATGCTTGTTGAGCAATACTTCCATTTTTATTAAAAACAATATCTCCAAGAGTATACGTATATCCTGGAGTAATTTGAACTATTGGAGACCACTGAGATTTTCTATTTTTATCGTCTGAAACAATTCTATACCTTACAGAGTAACCCTCAATTTCTGAATTAACTGGTGGCAAGTTTGCTTGAGAAATTTTTATTTTTTTTATACCTGCATCAGCCATTATGAAATCATTCCTCCAGATACATCTACTGAAAACCTAAACTCAATATAATTATTTGTATTTGGATTTTTAAGTATTGTTGATGCATCTGAGGTCTGTATTACTGAATATCCTGTTAATCCATAAAGTGGATTTACTGTTGCAATATTTTCTAATTTTATAGCATCTAATGCTACAAAATAATTATCAGAGGGAACTCCAGCATCAATAACGCAAGCGTATATTTTTACAACATCTACAGCATTCCATGTAAAATTAGGACTTGTAACTAGTTCTTGTAGTTGTTTTTTTACAACAAAATATCTTTCTGTAGAAAAATCATAATTACCGCCACTGCTGTCATCTACAACTTCTGCTTCAAATTTGGCATACTCTGCTGTTTCAGTTTCTGTTGATGCAAATTCAACTAAAATTCTTACAGATTCTGGAGTTGCTACAGAATTTCCGTCTCTATTTATCAATGAAAAAGCAAGTCTTAATTCATCTGTTGGAGAATTTTTTGTTAAATCAAGATTAACACCAGTCAGGTGTATGTGGTTTGAACCAGCCTCAACTACAAAATGATCTTGCAATGGTCCACTGTCTGTTTCTATTGTAATGTCTGATTCATCACCTGTAATTATTACTACATTGTTTAAAAATCTTGGTCTTTCATATCTTTCAAGTCTTGGACTTTTAAAAAATATTGGATCATCTGCGTTAGTTTGAAAAGCAGGATTTGGAAGTGAAATAATATTATTATTTTCAGGAAAGTCAAGTGCTCCTAAAAATGTAGGAAGACCAGACACTGAATCGGCAGTATGATATTGCCAACCTTCAGATTGCGTAAATGCAAAGACTGTTTTACTATCATATGCTCCAGCAGATGGATTGGATCCTGCTGAATAAATTCCAACTTCAGATATTTCATATCTTTCTTCTGTTGGTAGTTCTGCTGTAAGCACAATTTTATCAACACCATCTTCATTAACAAATCCCCTAGAAGAAATTGGAACACGAAACATTTCAAAATCTAAATTTGTTTTTGTTGAATAATCACCTATTGGATCTCCAGTAGTTAATGGGGTTGCTCCACAGCCAATAGCAATATATGAAGCATATGCTGGTGCTTGACCAAGCAAATACTTAGCAATAATAGTTTTACCAGTGTTTGTTATCATGAGGTTATTTCTCCAAGGTTTATCTCATATATTGTACCATTTAACGTAATCTCTGTTTCAATTTGTTCATCATTGTTTAAATTAATAAACTCAATAACTAAGTCCCCTGTTACTGAATCTATATATATATTTTCTCCATTTTGCCCATTTCCTTCATTAGGGATTCTATCTTCTAGTTTAATTGAAAATCCAGCAAAATACCTATCTGCAGTCTGTTGAAGACTAATAATATTATTTGGATTATATCTTTGTTGTATATTGGATAAATTTTTAATTGGCTGATATGATATTTTTTGTCCATTAATAATATCAGATCTTGTAATACTTATTAACTCTTGTCCGCTAAGATTTTCAAATATTAAATCAAACATTTGATCTTCATCTATTGCTTCTTCATCAAATAAAACAATATCTGGAGTTGCAGTTTTTATTGGTGGCGGTGGTGGAGTAACTACCACCGTTGTGGTTGGAGTTGGCGGTGTTGGTGGTACACTAACATTTTCAAAAGATGGTGGTGATGTATTTTGAAAAGTTGGTTCAGATACAACAATTGGATTTATAATTTCTGGTTTAAATGCTGGTCCAGGCCTTGTTGAGGGTGTTGGTAAAGGTTTTATAATTTCTGGTTTAAATGCAGGGGTTGGAGCAATATTGCTAGGAATACGGCTTTCTCTTACATTAGCATTAGTAGTTTTAGATACAGTTACTTTAGACTTTCCACTACCCGAATTTTCTCCTGGCACTTTATACCTCCGCCAAATAAATATTCATGTCTGGACCATTTATTTTTCTTGTATATTCAATATTATATACTACAAATCTAGAATTTTCTGATGTTACTAAATCTAAATTATCAGAATTCTTATAATTAATTTTTACAATATCACCTAACTGGATAGTTGGAGTAGCAAATATTTTTAACCCAATTGATTTTTTAGGTGTCATTATTTTATCAATAACCCAACCCATTAAGTTTTCAGCATCATCCTGTGTTTGAATATATGGTGTATCTAATGTAAAATCATTATTTCCATAAATCATCCTACTTGTTTTTATGTTGTCAAACTTTTCTTTTTTAACAAGAGTAGATGTAATTTGAGAAGGTCCAGTTATTTGTGTATCTGATAAATTACTTCGTTTTTTAAAATATTCATCTACAGTTAGTTCATGAGTAGTATCTTGCGTAAAAGTAATTCCTTGAATTTTTAAATAATTTCCACTTGTTTCATCAAGATTAAGGAAAGTATCTGTAGAATTAAATATTAAAAACTCAGCCCCGTATGAATCTGCATAAAATCCAGAAAGGCTATATCCTTTATTTTTATTTACAGTTGGTGATACTTGAGCATAAAGTGCTGGATATGCACGATCATATTTAATATCAAAATACGCACACTCTCTCATTATTGATCCAAATTCATCAAAATACATATTATATTTTGGTGGCTGTTGAGCACTAATACCAGATAAATAAGTTGACTGAACAATACCGCTCATAGCATATTTTCTAAGTGATTCGCTAACACTTATTTCTTTATCTCCAAAAACTGAAGACAGAGTTTCTCCTACAGTAAATACACTATTTTGAGAATAGTTTTCTGATAATGCATAAACATTTTCAAACATTAATCTTGATGATCCACGAACAAAAAGAGCCATGTTATTATATACTGGTAGTGGATCTGGATCATCTACAACCTGAATTAGTTGATTATTAATATATAAATAAAATCTTCTTATTTTTCCTATATCTTGATACTCTATTGCTAAATCATAAACTGTTACATCTTGTTCTGTGGTCATTCTAGACTGACCAGTAAACCCTCCATCATCAACAAGAATTTTTGAAAGACCGCCCCAAAGTTTAATTGGAACGGCATTTGTGTTTGACGCTTCTTTTCTTACTTTATAAAAAACAATATTATCAATAGATATAGTTGATTGGTTATTTTTATCTAACTTTAAATATGACTCTACGTTATTTTCTGTCAATGCAACTATTTCAAAATAATATCCATTATTAGTTTCTGGATTAAGAAGAATAGATAATCCTCCAGATGCTCCACCAATAGTTGAATTTTGATTTGGACTAACTTCAGAAACCTGATAATAACCTGTGCTTCCATTAGGAGTTTGACTACGATTTTCATTATTATCAATTTTTCCAATAATGCGAACTCTTGTTCCAAAATGTCTATAACTATTACTAAGTGGTTTATAAACATAGGAGACCAAATTTAAAGGAGTTTCTGTTGCTGTAAAAGATGGACCACTCATAACAAATGCTGACGACTGAACAGTTCCAGTTTCAGTTGATAATGATTTATTAACAGATGTTTCAGTTCCATAACTTGAAGACATAAAGTTTTTAATTGTTCCGCTTCTTGAGGTTTGTCTGGCTTTTGTATTATTAACTCCTGCTGCTCCAGTTGTAACTGGTGGTAGAGAAATATCCCCTAATAAATTTGTTGTAAATAAAAATTGTGACTTCATTTCACAACCTCTTACGTAGTCATTATTTGACCAATATGGATCTATTCCTGCGGTATGTGATGAAATTGTAGTTCCAAATTGTGCACGACCATGTTCATAAACTATACCATTTTGCAATCGTGTAATACCATCAACTGTTTCATAAAATGGAATAGCGTGAATTCTTACAAGACCAGTTGGATAGATTTTTCCATTAAATGGTAATGATGAAAAATAATTTTGATATTCTTGATTATTTCTAATCCAAACATTACTGCTGCCTTGTCTGTGTGAAGATCTCCATAATTGAATCTCTTCTCCTTTTTCAGCCTCAGTAATTTCTCCATTTGCAACTTTTTTATCTAAATTGCTAATAAAACTTATTGGAGCCAACCTTCCAGGTAAAACAATTTCTGGTGAAGATTCTGATAACGATCCATCAGATTGGATTGGGTACCACACTGCAAGAGTAACGTTGTACTGTACAGCATCATACTTAATAATTTCGCCATTAGAATAAAAATAACCTTGGTTTCTTGTTAACCAATAAACATTTTCCCCTAAGTCTATAACGTTATTTGTAATTATATGATTTACAACTATTGGAGCAACTGCAGTTAAATCTGAGTTTAATGGCATTGCACCCAAAACATACTTACTCTGTTTAGATACAACCTCATTTATTGTTTTGGCTGAGTCAATTCCTGACACTTCCCATAAAAGAGATGGTTTATATACCCAAGTTTTTTCTTTATCTATCATACTTGACTGACGAAGAGATCCATAAGATCTTTGTATATACCTAGTTGTATAGTTTATTTTACCGTTATTGTATACTTTTTTATCTTGAGATGAGATTGAAATAATGTTTGGTAGTGTTCCAGATGTTTGATTTTCAATAATTCCACTATCAAATTGATTATTTGATCCTGATAAAATTATATTAAAATCTCTATCATTTTCTGATGGAAGCATATAATTTTTACTCATTATAATAAAGTTATTATATTCATCAAAAAACATAGCGCTTTGAGTTGATACTGCTAACTGATTTAAAACCTCTGCTACTGTTTGATCTGGAGCAATAAAGAAATATGGGATTATAGGATCTGGCTCATTTGTTGTTCTATAAAAAGAGTAATTGCTAAATCCAATATAATCAAGAAGCATGCTTATTGCAAAACTAAGAGATGCTTCCGTAACTAGCATTCTTGGTGCAGGCATAGACTCTAAAAAGAAATAAAAATCTCTTAATGTTATTTCTAATGTTCCAGCAGTTATATCAGCCTGTGGCATTCCGTCAGAATATAAAGTTTTAATAGGAACCCAATAATCAAACCCATCAACATCCATTATTTTTTCATAAAAACTAAATTTAATATTTTTACGAACATATTCATTTATTATACTATCTAGATTGTTATCATTAAATGCTTGATCGTCATCAAACAAAGAGATACTTCCAGTTGAGGCTAATAGTTGTCCTACTGGTAAAGCAGAGTTTCCTAAATCTGAAAGAATTTTTTTTACATTGTAGTCTATTACTTTATCTGATATGTCAACAATTAGTCTTGGAGACATTTCAATTAAATCAAATGTAGAATCAAACTTATTCATTCTTTCTACAACAATTCTTATTCCACGAATATTTTCAAACTCTCTATAGATTTTTTTACCAGTTGTTGTTTCTTCAAAAAATAGAGGATCTGTAAGGTTAGTTACAAAGCCAGTTGTATGATTAACTTCTTCAGTACCCAAAAACCATCCATAGGCTGGTACAAATGTTTCGTACGTTTCTGTATCTTTATTCCAAACATGATATGTTCCAACCTCATTATCGTTTTCAATAACCAAGTATGCATTTCCACCAACAGAGGTAAGTGGTAGCAATGTGTCGGAAGGAAGTGTGGATATAAAGGTAAAGGTTTGCTTAAATTTTTCTGGAATATTAACTACTCCATATTGCAACTCAACATACCCATTATGAGAAATAATGGCTGAACCATTTTCACGTAAATCATTTTCATTAAATCTATAGGCATCAATCCAATTGTTTTCATTAAGAAATTGAATTTTCCATCTTGACGGAGTTGTTTTATTGTTATCTCCAAAGAATGGGTCTGCAAAACTTTTAGATATATCTGTAAAATCTCCTAAGTCAACATCTCCAACATTGGTTTGCATCTTAACAATAATTCTATTTGCTGGTACATTTTTTTTATAAACTACAAATGGAACAGTGTCATCTATTAAATAACTACCATTCAATATTGTTTTTGCAATTCCTCTTTCAATACCATTTTCAGTTCTAAAAGATGTCCAATACTTAAACTGATCATATCTTGATGCCATATAATATCTTGGACGTCTTGCAAAATCACTGCCAGAATTTGATAAATATTTTCCTTTAAATGCTGTTGCTTTATTAATGCCAGACCTTGGTCTAAATGGCTTAATACAGTCTTCTAAAGAATATAACAATTTATTTTTTTCTTTAATTGAAGTAAATATTTGTGGAGTGTTATTATCTTGAAGTCCACCATCTATTACAACATCTGCATCTGTTGCTCCAGTATAGTAACTACCAGCATCAGCACTGTCAAATGTATTTGGTAAAGTTAAAAATTGTGAATTTTGCTCTTGTGTTCTATATCTATAATTACCTAAAGTAAAAACATTATCTGGCATATTCATATTCCATTCAGCCAAAACTAATGACTGAGTTTTAATTACTGCAGATGTTTCAAGGTGATTTTTTAATTCAGCACTTTCAAACATTTAAACTTCTTCCAGTGTTACCGATATGTTCCAAAGATCATGATTAGTGGCACCACGTTTTACAACTGAATAGTTAAAATCAGAAAAATAAACCTGAATGATCTGATTGTATCTATTTAAACCATTATATTTATAATCTTGACCATCTAAGTTTGTATATTTATCGTATGCCAAATACATCCAAAATGGACCTTGATGATTTTCATACCATTCAAGTAACTCTACTCCACCTGCTCCGCCATCTGCAGTATATTCACTAGTCGTTCCTTTATCTGGTGATAATCCTGTTGATTCGTTAAAATCTGCAAGTTCTGAATACCCTCGTGAAGGCAGTAAGTTCCAAGAAACAGACATACTTAGTTTATCTGCAATATGAAAAGAGCGCATACGACCATTAATTGTTCTTTGGCGCTGCTCAATTCTTTGGGTATTAAATTGCATATCTCCTCTGTTATGATCAGACAAAATAACAAATTGATCTAATAGATTTATATCTGTTTCTTCTGTGTTTGCCCCAACCTCTATACCATTAGGCACATATAAGCCATTAGAGAGGTATCCAGGGTTGTTTGCCCACAGTATGCTCTGTGGTCTTGCATATCTTCTTCTACCCGTTAAATAAGCGCTGGTGGCCATTATTGTCTTTGTCCTCTAACTCTTTGTGCATCAACATTTTTAATTTCTTTCATTACGGCTCTTGCAATATCGTTGGCATTTGCACTAGCACCATTAATGCTGAACCCTAAATTATAATTATACACTGCCGTTGAGTTATCGCTCATAGATGTAGAAATATTATTTACTGGAACCTGTGAAACTCCTCTATTGCCAATCATTGAAGGATATTTTGATTCATTTAACATTGACAACATTGGACCAAATTGTTCTGTTGCCCTTCTATTCATTATAAACTCTCCAGGAGTTAGCATTGTTGGAACGGTATCTGATCCTATACTTCCTCCACGAGCAAGATATTTAGGAACCATTCCACCCATATTCATTGACTTAATTTTTCCACCATACATTTTTCCTGGTATCTTAATTATTTGACCTGGTCTAATTAAATTTGGATTAGAAATCTGTGGATTAGCCTTAATTACATCTGAAAGTTTTACTCCTGCTTTTGCTGCAATTCCACTTAATGTATTTCCAGATTTTACTGTTACTGTTGAGCCTGTCTTTGTAGTGGTTGTTGTAGTGTTTGACCCTGTTACATTACCCGCACCAGTATTTCCTGATCCACCACCAAATCCAGAGAAACTTGCTAAATTTTGTTGAGCAATTAATGCATCGTTTAATGCTTTAGCAAGAGATGCTGCATTGCCTGCTTGCTTTAAAAGTAAATCATTGAAAGGAATTCCCGCTGCCTCTGCTGCCTTAATTAAATCATCAAGTTCATCAATATCTTTCTTTGTTTGTCCAGAATAAAGTGCTCCGTCTTTTAGTGTATTAACTTGTAACTCTAAAGATTTAATATTTCTATTTGTTGCCTCAATTGAAGCCTCAACTGTTTCTTTTTGTGTTTGTAATGTTAACAGTTTATCTCTTTCAATTGTGCTAATTTGTAATTGAAGTTCTTTGTTTTGTTTTTCAATTTCAAGTCTTCCTAATGCTGCTATTTTAGAATCACGACTAGTTGTTAAGGCATCCTTTTGTTTAGAAACAGCAGATTGTGCCTGTTGTGCTCGTAATTCTTGTACAGCAAATGCTGCTGCAGAAATATCTCCACGAGTTAAAGCATCTGCAATAGAAATTCTTTGTCTTTGAGTATTAGCAATGTCTTGATTAATTGTAGCAATTTTATCTAAAGCATCTATTTGCTTATTATATTTTTCATTAATTATATCTTCTTGCATAGATATTTTTTCAAGAGCAAAATTATTTGCATCAATTATTGCTTGAATTGGTTTGATTTGAGTAGCGGTAATATTATCAATTGCATCATTAATATTTTGTAAATTTTGTTCTTGAGTTCTTAGAGCATCATTTTCTTTTTTAATTTTTGGAGCAAACTCCATATCAATAAGTTTTTCACGTAAAGTGGCTTGTGCTTGAGCCTTTTCTAATTGTTGTTTAAATAGATTAGGGGCTTCCATATATTTAGATTCTGCATCTGCTTGTGCCTTTATTGCTGCTTTATATTCATTTACAAGTTTAATAAGATTTTTTAATGCTGTACCCTTGCCATTTGTTATTATTAAAGACGCAATTGCTGCATCATTTGATAATTCTGTTGCAGTAGCCTCATCAATCTGAGCATTACGTAAAATTATAAATGCATTGGTTTGTTCTTTAATTGCTTTTGTTTTTTCTTGTAAAGCATTTAACTTACCAATGTTTCCAGGATCATTGGCTTGATCTTGTGAATTTTTTTCAGCCTGAGTAACTTTTGTAATTGCACCAAAAAGTTCATCGTATAATCTTATTAATTCTTTTCTACCTCTTTGTTGATCTTCATAATCTGACGACTGAAGTAGTTTAAAAAGACCACTTTCTTTATTTACAACTCCAGCACTAAGTAATGCAAATACTCTCATTTGCGTATTTATACCTTTTATATTTGCTAAAAATGGTGCTGCATCTATATCAAGTTTTTTAAATGTTTCTAAAAGCACAAGCCTTTGAGTTTCAGTATTAAGATTTTTCGTTGTTTCTAAAATTCCAAACATGGTTGCATTAAAGTCTTCTCCGCTAATTAAACCACCTTTAAACATTCCAACAGCAGAGTTTGAAACTGAAGATATTGTTCCAGCAAGATCTGAAAGAGATTTTTGAGAAGCATTTGTTAATTCTTCCATCCTAAAGCCACGACCAAATAATGCATTCTGTAATCCACTTAAAATTCTTTCACTTCCAGTTAATCTAGTTTTTAAATTTCTTTCTAACTCTGTTACAATTGGAGCAATTTGACTTTGAAGTCCTTTTATTGATTCTGCAGAAAAATCTAAAGATTTAACATCTAACTTAACACTTGTTTTTCCAGCCTCTTCACGAAGAGCGTCTATGATTGTTTGAACTTGCTCGCTAGCAAAACCTTGTGCTTTGAGATTAAGTGCAAGAGTTGTAAATGCTAAACTTGCTTCTTTTGCTGTAGCAGAAGAAAGTGTTTTAATAGTTGAAGCAAATTGTTTTTGGAATCCTTGATCTGCTCTTAATGTGTCTCTTGCAGATCTGGTAGTTTTTCCAACAATCTCTCTATTTCTTCCTTCAAATGGTAGTTTAGTTGGTACTATTCCAAAAAAGTCTCCAAGAGTTTTTACTTGATCTGTGGTTGTTTTCATTGCATTTGAAAGACCATAAATATATTCTAGTTCTTTTTTTCTTGCATCATTAACAAGTTTTATTACTCCCACTCCAGCAACCAAAGCAACAGATGCAAGACCAAAAGCAACTCTAAACTTTGAAATAAGTCCTATAATTTTTTGTCCAGTTAGCAGTTGCAGAACTGAGGATAAGGCAAACAATGGTCCACTTATTTGAAATAGTATTTCAGAGAATTTTCCTAAATTTCCACCAGCCATTGATGCCACACCTGATAGTGCAGATAAGGCAAAAGTTCCACCCATAAATGCTTT
>Ga0208082_1000389_pt1 | contig 13278 bp, 13 predicted proteins | sample LakMenE09Jun09ns_FD_150683 | JGI IMG/M metagenome (GOLD analysis project Ga0208082, IMG submission 150683) | Freshwater microbial communities from Lake Mendota, WI - 09JUN2009 deep hole epilimnion ns (SPAdes) | ecosystem: Environmental > Aquatic > Freshwater > Lake > Epilimnion/Euphotic zone ... | reverse complement strand
GCGCCCGTAGCTCAACGGATAGAGCATCTGACTACGGATCAGAAGGTTCGGGGTTCGAATCCCTGCGGGCGCACCAATAAGATTGCACAATGAACTCTCAGTTGCAGGTACGCAAATTAGATTCTCTCTCTGATCAAAATCAAGGTCGAGCTGTATTTGATAAAACTTGGGCGATGGAGTTGGGAACTGAGATCACGCCAAATTTATTGCAAGCAATGGTTCATAGCGGCTCCTACTTATCCGGTGCATTTATTGGCGATAAATGTGTTGGTGCAGCTTTTGCTTTCCCTGCAACTACTGGTGGACTTCACCTTCATTCACATATGACTGCAGTCCTAGATGAGTATCGAGATAAAGGTGTGGGGCATGCATTAAAAGTTGATCAATGGCATTGGGCTAAGAAAAATAATTACAAAGAGATATCTTGGACATTTGACCCTCTTGTAAGCCGTAATGCAAAACTAAATTTAATCAAGTGCGGCGTAGATATTGCTTCCTATCATCCAAACTTTTATGGAGATATGCCAGATGCTTTAAATGCCGGAGATGAATCTGATCGCTTAATGGCTAGTTGGAAAGTTTTTGGTGATAATCCAAAACCAAGAGAGTTAATTACTTCGCCAAAATCAGATGATATTTTGATCGCAATTCCAGAAGATATAGTTGCCATCAGATCTTCTGATCTAGCTGAAAATCTTAGATGGCGACACAAAGTACGAGATCAATTCTTGAAAGCTTTCGATCAAGGAGGCCAAGTAGTTGGCTTTTCGACAAATAATGAATATGTTGTACGGATATGAAGATCCAAGAGATTGAATTAAGAATTATCGAACTACCCCTAGTTCGTCCATTTCGCACCTCATTTGGAACTCAAACCTCACGCCAAGTCTTGATGGTTAAGGTTGTAAATGAAAAGGGTACTGCCGGCTGGGCTGAGTGTGTTGCGATGTCTGAACCTCTTTATTCACCTGAGTACACATACGCATGTATTGATTTAATAAAAAGATTCTTAATTCCTGCTTTAAAAAAAGCTGGAGAGTTTAAAGCGGAAGATGTTGCCACAATTTTAAAACCTTACCTGGGCGGACAAATGGCTAAGGCATCCCTTGAGACTGCAATCTTGGATGCACAATTAAAGGATGAAAAAGTTTCACTTGCTTCTTACCTAGGTGCTACAAAAAGCCGTGTTGAATGCGGAGTATCAGTTGGAATTGCTAACAATTTGGATGCCTTGGCCGAAGAGGTAAAGATTTATGTGGATGAGGGATATCGGAGAATTAAATTAAAGATCGAGCCAGGTTGGGATATTCAAGCGGTTAAATTGATTAGAGATATTTATCCAGAGATTCCACTACAGGTAGATGCGAATCAGGCTTACTCAAGATCAGATGGAAAGCACTTAGCTCAACTAGATCAATTTAACTTATTACTAATTGAGCAACCTTTAGATGAACATGACATTTTGGGGCATGCCTTGCTTGCTAAAGAGGTTAAAACTCCAATTTGTTTAGATGAATCAATTATTTCCTTGCAATCAGCACAAGATGCATTGGCGTTAAATGCAACAACTGTAATTAACATTAAACCAGGTCGAGTCGGTGGTTACTTTGAATCAGTAAAGATTCATGATCTTTGTGTTGCAAATAAAATTCCAGTCTGGTGTGGTGGAATGTTAGAAACTGGAATTGGCAGAGCAGCAAACTTGGCGTTAGCAGCATTACCAGGCTTTACATTGCCAGGAGATACCTCTGCTTCATCTCGTTACTTTAAACAGGATATAACAACACCATTTGTGATGGATGACGGATATATAACAGTGCCGAACAAACCTGGCATTGGTGTTGAGCCCGATATGGATTTTCTGGAATCAATTACAACTACTAAAGAGGTTATAAAGTAAATTGAATACTTTAGAAGTTTTAGCAAAACCATTTGTTAAACGACTATTTGTCGCTCGGTTTATTTCTAATTTTGGTAATGGCATGGGGCCTATTGCACTTGCCTTTGGAATTTTAGCTTTACCTAATGGCTCAGCAAATATGTTGGGTTTAGTACTTGGCGTAACCACCATACTCTTCTTGATTATGGCTCCATTTGGTGGGGTAATTGCTGATAAGTATGGGCGCGCAAGAATGGTAGGAATCACTGATATGGCTGCAGGTTTGGCTCTATTTGTTCAGGTTGCCTACTTTGCCACTGGAGATGTTCCTCTTTGGGTTTTATTAGTCACTAATGGATTCTTTGGGTTGATGTGGGGAATCTTTTGGCCCGCATTTACTGGCGTAATTCCAGCTGTAGTACCGGAGGCTGGATTGCAAAAGGGAAATGCACTTAATTCATTTGTTGCAAATCTAGGAATTATTCTGGGAGCCGCCGCCGCAGGAATACTGATAGATATTTTTGGAGTGGCATTCACTTTAGGTATTGATGCAGCCAGCTTTTTTATCGCAGGGGTGCTGGTTTTTAGTTTTCGTCATTTAACGCCAAGAATTGAACATAGCGAAAATACCGTATTGGATGATTTACGCCATGGCTGGAAAGTATTCATCTCGTTTCGCTGGATTGTAATTATTGTCGGAGCATTTTCATTTATTATTATGTGTTGGGCGGCTGCCGAAAATGTACTTGGCCCATTAATTGCTCTTGAACACTTCAACGGTCCAAAATCATGGTCTTTTGTGATCAGTGCTGAATCTGCAGGTTTGATTGTCGGTTCATTGATTGCAATTAAGGTTAAGCCAAAGTTTCCAATGCGCTTCTTGATGCTTTCATCTTTTACAATCACTTTCTACATTTGGTCATTAGCAAAACCACAATCACTTTTATTAATTGCCTTTGGAGCCTTTTTATTTGGAATCACCTTAGATTTATGGGGAACGTTGTGGTACACAGCATTACAACGCAAAGTTCCTCGCGAATCTCTCTCCCGAGTTGCATCCTTTGATGCCATGGGTTCAATGATGTTTAAACCAATTGGCCTTGCAATAGCTGCGCCGATGTCTGCATTAGTTGGTATTGAAAACTTCTTACAAATTTTGGCTGCAGTCACAGTAGTTGCGATTGTCTTGCCATTATTAGATCCACAGGTGAGAAACATGAGTTATGAGGATTTCACCAAAAAGTAGGCAAGCTTTTTTGGCACACTAAAACCCGCAAGCAGGTTAGGTAAAGATTCATCTTTATTTCAGTTTTCTCTCAGATAAATCTCAAGTAAACTACCTACTATCTGAATCACTCATAGTGGAATTAATAAATGGAGAGCGATGAAAAGAAGCTTTTATAAGTACCTGGCTGGTTTTGTGATTGGCGTTGTTTCAGTTGGTGGTTACGCAGTAGCTAATACCAACAATGTTCCAATTGTTAAAGCCTGTATTGATAATAAAACTAAGGCACTCTATGCCTCATCCAATGGAAGCTGCGCTAAAGGGCGAAGTGCCATTGATATTGGCGCAACCGGAGCTAATGTTAAAAGTATTGCTCAATTAGTTTCTCCATCAGTTGTCTCTATTGAGGTTACATCAACCTCGGGAAATGGCACTGGCTCTGGTTCGATTTATAAAAGTAATCAATCTCTTTCATACATCATTACTAACAACCATGTAATTGAAAGCGCTGCAACCACAGGAACAATTGAAGTGGAACTAAATAATGGCGATGTTCTTCCAGCAACAATTGTTGGCCGAAACTCAGATTATGACTTAGCGGTTATCTCAATTAAAAAAGGAAATCTTCCTGAAATTCCACGAGGTAACTCATCTTCAGTTTCAATCGGAGATCCAGTAATTGCATTTGGTTCCCCTCTTGGTTTATCTGGCACAGTTACTAGCGGAATTATTTCTGCGTTAAATCGTCCAGTAACAACTGGTTCAACGAGTGCTGAAAGTTATATGGATGCAATCCAAACTGATGCAGCAATTAATCCAGGAAACTCCGGTGGCCCACTTGTTGATTCCCAAGGAAGAGCAATTGGCGTTAACTCAGCAATTGCAACCACTGGCTCTTCAGTTGGCACGCCAGGAAATATTGGACTTGGATTTTCAATTCCATTTAACCAAGCAATTCGAATTGCCGATGAATTAATCGCTACTGGAAAATCCACAAAACCATTCTTAGGGGTTACATTTGATTCTGCATACACCGGAAATGGTGCACGAATTTTGAGTTTAACCCCAGGTGCTGCAGCAGAACGGGCTGGATTGACAGTTGGTTCTATTGTTAAAAGTATTGATGGATTTAAAGTAAATAGTGCAGTCACTGCGATTGTAAGAATTAGAAGCCATGCACCAGGTGATCAAATCATCATGGTGGTGGAATCTGCTGCTGGATCATCAAAAACCTTTAATATCACCTTAGGTTCAGCTCCAGCACTTCCTTAAGTTCTATACTCTCCTTGGAAGAATTTCTAAGGAGAGTCTTATTAAATCAGCAGAAAAAGTAGTTGGTTTAGAGATTCTCTCTGCTCTTTCGGGTTTACTGATTGCCGCCCAATCGAAAATCAACGGCGAATTATCTTTCAAAATGGGTGATTCACTAGAGGCTGCATTTGTATCTTTTTCAACCGGATTACTCTTTATAACTCTAATTTCTTTAACTCAACCAAAACTTAGAGCTGCATTTAAAGAAATCTTCAAAGCGGTTAAAGAAGGGCAAATGCGCCCTTGGACTTTAGTTGCTGGAGCATTGGGAGCATCATTTGTTGCAATGCAAACTTATGTGGTACCAATTGCAGGAGTAGCTCTTTTTACAGTTGCATCCCTAGCTGGCCAAACAGCAATTTCACTCTGGGTCGACCAGCTTGGATTATCTGGTGGGGCAAAGTCAGTGATTACAAAACGACGAGTCATCGCAGCACTAATAACAGTCTTTGCAGTTTTAGTTTCAACCTGGGATCGATTATCCATGAGCAATTTTTCAGTATTAGCAATTGGATTGGCGCTATTTGCCGGCACTTGGGTCGGTTTTCAGCGAGCATTAAATGGAAAAATTAATTCATTCTCTAAACGAGCATTTGCAACCGCACAATTAAATTTTATAACTGGAACATCCTTTTTATTCTCACTTTTATTACTAAGATCAGTATTTACCGATCATTCAATAAGTAATTTCACTACCGCTCCTTGGTGGATGTTTTTAGGCGGATCAATAGGTGTTCTTTATATTGCTCTTTCCTCCCATGTCGTGCAGCACTTAGGAGTATTAGAGTTCACTTTGTTTAGCGTGGGTGGAATGCTAATTGGCTCACTTTTAATTGATCTTATTTTCCCAACACCGGGAACGGTTATTTCACCTTACTTGCTAATTGGAATTGCACTCACCTATTTAGGTGTGATTGCAAATGGTCAATCTCGTTTTTCCCGTAAGTAATTTACCAAAGCGGAAAGCAAAGATGCGGTGATAAAGAAAGCTGCTAAAGCGTAAGAAATATCTTTAACCCAAGGGATTGATCCTGAGTAAAAGCCAGCTAAAGTGATTCCAACTCCCCATAGAAAAGCACCAAGTGCGTTTGCAGATAAGAACTTGTAGTAATTCATCTTTACCGTTCCAGCAATTGGCGGGACAAATGTTCTAACCCATGGGATGTATCTGGCTATTACTACCGACCACCAGCCATACCTTTCATAAAATCTTTCAGATCTAGCCAACATCCGCTGCATTCTGGGTGATTTATGCTTTTCTAAGTAAGGCCGGCCAACCTTTCGGCCAATCACATAGCCAACCTGGTCGCCAACAAATGCTGCAAGAAATACTGCCAGAACTAGAAAAGCAATATTTATATCATCCCTGGCTGCTGCTACTAATCCTGCGCTAAATAAAAGTGAATCACCTGGTAGAAAGAATCCAAGCAATAAACCAGTTTCAACAAAAATGATTCCTGCAATTACTACATAAAACAGAAATGGAGCAACTGGAGATAGTTGCTCATCAAATGAGGCGGCGTAAGTGAGCATTAACTTATGATGATTTTTTTACTGCAGCTGCGACTTTTTGTACTACATTTAAATCAAATACGCTCGGCACAATAAAATTAGCATTTAGCTGCTCCTCCGCCACGCAAGAAGCAATTGCCTCTGCTGCAAGCACCAACATTGAATCGGTAATTTTGGTAATTCCAGCATCTAATAAACCTCTAAAGATTCCAGGAAATGCCAAGACATTATTGATTTGATTTGGCTGATCACTTCGACCAGTTGCAACTACTGCCGCATGTTTACGGGCTAGTGCTGGATCAATCTCTGGATCTGGATTTGCAAGTGCAAAAACGATTGCACCCTTGGCCATTGATTTAATATCTGCCTCATTTAAAACATTAGGAGCGCTAACTCCGATAAAGACATCAGCATCCTTCATCGCCTCATGAATATCACCACGGAAAGAACCCGGTGAGCAGTTTGTGACAAACCATTTCCGCATTGGATCAGCTTCACCCTTGTCCTCAAAAACCAATCCATCTTTATCAAAACCAATTATGTTTTTAGCACCCTTTGCAACTAACAATCTTGCAACCGCAGTACCTGCGGCTCCAACACCACTTAAAACAATTTTGCTTGATTTCAAATCCTTTTTAACAAGCTTTAATGCATTGGTTAGTGCTGCCAAAACCACAATTGCAGTTCCATGTTGATCATCATGGAAAACTGGAATATCTAATAACTCTCTCAACCTAGCCTCAATTTCAAAACAGCGTGGAGCTGAGATATCTTCCAGATTAATTCCGCCATAAACTGGCGCAATAATTTGAACAGTTCTAACAATCTCATCAACATCTTGGGTATCAAGACAAACTGGCCAAGCATCAACATCGGCAAATCTCTTGAATAAGGCTGCTTTCCCCTCCATAACTGGAAGCGCTGCTCCTGGACCAATATTTCCAAGTCCTAATACTGCCGAGCCATCGGTAACAACTGCAACGGTATTTCGCTTAATTGTTAATCTTCTTAAATCTGATGGGTCCTTGGCAATTGCTTGGGAAATTCTGGCAACTCCTGGTGTGTAGGCACGGGATAGATCATCTCTAGTTTTTAATGGAACTTTAGATGCAATTTCAATCTTGCCACCTAAGTGAAGTAAGAATGTGCGGTCTGAAACCTTACGAACATTTAAAACTGGGTTCTGGGATAAAGTTGCTGTGATTGCTTCAGCGTGATCGGCATCAATTGCGTCACAGGTAACATCAATAACTACTCGATCTAAAACTGATTCAACAACATCAAGGGCGGTAATTGTGGCACCTGCTGCCAAGATAGCTTGAGTTATTTCAGAGACTGGTTGAGCAGAGGCAGGGCCATCTACTCGAATTGTTATGCCGTAGCCAGGACTTGTACTTGCCATTTAAACAACTCCGTAAAGTCTGTCCCCAGCATCACCTAAACCTGGAACGATGTAACCCTTTTCATTTAACCGCTCATCTAGCGCTCCGGTTACTAACTTTAATTGCAGAGTTGAGGAAGCAAATGCTTTTTCTAAAACCGCAATTCCTTCCGGGGCAGCTAAAATACAAATCGCAGTAATATCTTTTGCACCCTTTGCGGCAAGAAACTCTATGGCTGAAACTAAGGTTCCACCTGTTGCAAGCATTGGATCTAATATGTAGCACTGACGTCCTGTTAAATCTTCCGGCAATCTATTTGCATATGTTGTTGCTTTTAAAGTTTTTTCATCACGAACCATTCCAAGAAAACCAATTTCAGCAGTTGGAATTAATCTAGACATTCCCTCTAACATGCCAAGGCCTGCTCTAAGGATTGGCACCACAACTGGTTTTGGTTTTGTTAAATGAGCTCCTTGCGCCATTGCAACTGGAGTTTTAACACTGACTGGTTCGGTTTTAACCTCACGCATTGCCTCATAAGCAAGCAGGGTGACAATCTCTTCAGTTAGGCGTCTAAATGTTGGTGAATCGGTTTTTTCATCCCGCAGCACCGTTAGCTTGTGAGTTATCAGCGGGTGGTCTGCGATGTGGATTTTCACATAATTACTCTACAAGCCCTGAGCCCTACTACCAATTAGCATGGAATAAAGGGAGAATAAGAAGGCCGTTACTTGAGCACAACTTAGGTGAAAGGGTGTGATCTAAATGTCAGTAGATTTTGGTTGCATCGCCTGGCATGAAGATGGCCGCTGGAATGCCGCTGCCCTATCTTCCACCCGCGATATCGGGTCAATTATTGATTCACTTAAAGCGCAACAAACAAATGGCGGCGCGATTGCATTAATTGCAATTGAAGATGAGTTTGTAATTATTGCAAGATCACTTGGTGATCAAATGCAAATGATGATTTCAGATGTTACCTACGCACTTGATTATGAGGTTGCAGCAGAATTAATCGAAGTTTTAGATCTTGAGTTTCCAGAGGAAGAGGATGAAGAACAGCCAGGTGGAGATTTAGATTTATTAAATGATTTAGGAGTTAGTGAGATGGAGCTTCTAACCATTCTTGATGACACCGAGCTTTATCCAGATGAGCAGTTGGAAGCAATCGCAAATAGATTAGGTTTTGGAGAGCAATTTAATCAGGTGATTGAAAACAGTTAGTGGATTATCAAAACTTAATGCAGCAAGCGCTCGCACTTGCTAATCAAGCTGCCACATTTAATGATGTGCCAGTTGGTGCACTAGTAGTAAATGATAAAGGTGAAATCATTGGCGTGGGTGAAAATCTGCGGGAGAAAAATAATGATCCAACTGCTCACGCCGAGATTGTGGCAATTAAAGAAGCTGCCCAAAAAATTGATAATTGGCGCCTAGATGATTTAACCATGGTTGTTACTTTAGAGCCCTGTGCAATGTGTGCTGGCGCCATTGTTCAAACCAGAATGAAGCGGTTGGTATTTGGCGCCTTTGATGAAAAAGCAGGCGCAGTAGGATCTGTTTGGGATGTGGTTCGAGATACCAGAGCATTAACAAAGATTGAGGTTATCTCAGGAGTATTAGAAAAAGAGTGTGCTCAAGTTTTAACAAAATTCTTTAAAGGTAAGCGTTAAACCACAATCTCATAAGATGGGTTAAGAATTACTAGTTGGCCATTATTTTCACCAACCATGCCTTCAGCGCGAAGTTCAGAGCCAACATCTAATCCAGTAATTTCCCGGCGACCTAAGAATTGCAATGTAACTCCACCAGATTCATCCCAAACCTCAACCTCAACAACAGGGGATGAACCACTAGGAGCTGCCTTTATTGAGTTAACTCTGCCCTGCACATGTGCACGCTTTCGCCAGGTGATATTTCCAATCGGAGTTAAATTCTCTGCGTAGTGACTTACAGGTTCAGATGATTTATTTACCAAAGGTGTTGGCACCCTAGTAAATGTACTTTGTGTGCGCTTTGGTTCATTCAAACTTTTTGTTTCAAAATCATGCGAATATTGTGTGTTTTCTTGACCAGTAATAATCTTTTGGACATCAAATGGAATGATGGTTGCAACTACACGTGGAATTTGTGAGATAGGACCAGCAATTGACTCTGCGGTCTGATCATGAAGTAAGCGCCCTAAAAATTTCGAGTAAGCCCGGCGTGGCAACAAAAGTGTTAACTCTGTGTCGCCAGCATCAGTAACAGATTGTGCATAATCAACAACTGAGTTAACTAATCTGCGATCTGGGCAATCGATTAATTCTAGTGAAACATCTGCAAATGCAGGATTTGCTTGCCAGCTCTTACTCAACTCTTCTGCCCTACGATCATCAATTACAAAATGAACAGCATTCACATTTCTAGGTTTTAAGCTTCGGGCATATCTAATTGCTCCAACTGTTGCAATATCAATTCGATCAACTAAAACTGTAACATCGTGGCGGGTAATAGAGGTTGCCCGTGAATCCTTGCTAGAAAGAATTAAAGCTTTGTTCTCTTGGCTGTATCGTTGATTAAATCTGAGCATAATTGCCGCAACAATTGGTGTCCCAATAACTACCAACCAAGTACCGTCAGCAAACTTCAACACTGATAACAATAAAACTGTAGTAATTGCAATTATGCCAGTGGTTAGATGTAAGAAGTACTTGCCTTTATTATTACGATTTTTCTTCGCCATTCCAAAGCCAGTTAGAGCAAACCCAATAAATACCGCAAGTGCATAAATTGCCGCCAGGGTTGTGATACTTGCCTTAGACGCAATAACTAAAATTATTGCAAAACTTGAGATAAAAATAATTCCATTTGAAAATGCTAATCTGTGACCACGCTTTGTTAACTGCTTTGGCAAAAATCCATCATTTGCCACGATATTGACCATATTTGGAAAGGCATTAAAGCAGGTGTTTGCGCCTGCAAACAATATAAATGTGGTGCCAGCTTGTACGAAATAGTAAAAACTTTCACCGAGTAAAGAGTCACCAAGAGATGCTTGCGCAACTAATGAAATTACAGTCGGTGTTCCCGTTGCATATGGAATAGCCACTACTTGATGTGCTAGCCAAGCGATACCAACAATTAGAATTCCTAAGGTTGCACTCATAAGCATAAGAGTTTTTCTAGCATTGCTATGTTCTGGCTCTTTAAAGAGAGCAACTGAATCTGAAATTGCCTCTAATCCTGTTAAGGATGCGCTGCCATTGGCAAAGGCTTTAAGGATCAACAAAATTGCAGCCAAACTTAAAAGACCTTGGGCTTCACCTAATGGCAAAAGACCTGGTGTATTAGTTGGATACTCTGGCAATGTTCCAGTAAAACTTCGGTATAAACCAAAGATAAAAACTGTAAACATGCCAGCTAGAAATAGGTAAGAAGGCAGAACAAAAATTAGGCCAGCATCTTTTATGCCCCGCAAATTTATATATGTGAGAAGGACGATAACAAAAATAGTTAGCAATACTTTGTGCTCTGCTAGCTCGGGTATTGCAGAGATTATTGCCGCTACTCCAGCTGCAGTTTGAATAGCCACTGTAATTATGTAACCAAATATCAACTCAATTGCAGCTACTTGAGAAATTACCTTTCCAAAGTTCTCTCTTGCCACAACATATGCCCCACCTGCCTTGGTGTAGGTATTAATCACATCCCGATAAGAGAAAGTGATAATAAGTAACATCATGATGATTACACCAATTAGTGGAGTAAAAATTGTAAAAGCAGCTAAACCAAATGCAGGAATTAATGCAACAAGAATCTGTTCTCCACCATAGGCTGAGCTTGAGATGCAATCTGAAGATAAAACTCCGTAGGCATGGCGCTTTGATAACCGCTGCTCGTGTAGTGAGTGGCGATTTATTGGTTTTCCTAATAATTTGCTTTTTATCCGGTATGAAAGAGGATCTTTTAGGTGTGCGTGCTCTGAAAGCACCTTTGGTGCTGGTGCGTTATCACTCCAAGTATTAGGCACTTTGAAAAACACACTCCAATGAGAAGTTAGGCATTAAGTATACGCCTGTTTTTATGGCGATTTTTTAAGCGCCTATGGGTGGCCGTATGCTTATCTTTATGCAGTTAAAGACTCAGCTTTACATCGATGGCAAGTGGGTCAATGGCGTCTCAACCCTGCCAGTAACAGATCCAAGTGATAATTCAGTAATTGCCAATGTTCAAGTTTCATCAGATAAAGAGTGTGCCGATGCCGTAGATGCAGCAGCTCGTGCATTTAAAAGTTGGTCAAAGACAGCGCCACGTGTGCGCGGTGAAGTTTTGCGTAAAGCATTTGAAATTATGGTGGCAGAGGCTGATCGTCTTGCCGAAATTGTCTCTAAAGAAAATGGCAAAGTATTAACTGATGCAAAGGGTGAAATTTTGTATGCCGCTGAGTTCTTCCGTTGGTTTTCGGAGGAGGCGGTAAGAATAAATGGTGAATTTAGAAGCTCACCAAGTGGCGATAAAAGAATTTTAGTTACCAAACAACCAATTGGTGTTTCACTATTAATCACACCATGGAATTTCCCAGCTGCTATGGCAACTCGAAAGATTGGCCCAGCACTTGCTGCAGGTTGCACCGTTATTTTAAAGCCAGCAGGTGAGACTCCTCTTACTGCAATTGCAATTGTTGAGATTCTAGAAAGAGCAGGCGTTCCAGCTGGAGTTGTTAACTTAATTTTGCCAACACCAACTGGACCTGCAATTGCCAAAATATTAAAGGATCCAAGAGTTGTAAATCTTTCATTTACCGGTTCAACTGAGGTTGGCAGAGTTTTATTAAAAGAGGCGGCAGATCGGGTAATTCGTTGCTCAATGGAGTTAGGTGGTAACGCACCATTTCTAGTCCTGTCTGATGCAAATGTTGATGAGGCGGTAAGTGGTGCGCTCCTTGCCAAGATGAGAAATGGTGGCGCAGCATGTACGGCAGCAAATCGTTTTTATGTTGCCAAAGAGTTAGCTGAAGATTTCACTAGCAAATTAGCTGCTGCAATGAGCCAATTAAAGATGGCACCTGGCACATCTAATGGTGCTCAACTTGGCGCAAGTGTTTCTGTCAAAGAACGAAATAAAATTGCAGAGTTGGTTGATTCATCAGTTTCAGCTGGGGCGGTAGTTAAAACCGGCGGTAAAACACCAGATGGCACCGGTGCTTTTTATCCTGCCACAGTTTTAACTGTTAAAAACAACAACCCAATCTTGGCGCAAGAGATCTTTGGACCGGTTGCACCAATTGTTGTCACTACATCTGATGAAGAGGCGATTGAGTTAGCAAATGCAACTGAGTTTGGTTTGATTGCATATGTTTACTCCGCCGATTTAAAGCGTGCGATTAGAGTGGCAGAGGCGTTGGAATCTGGCATGGTGGCAATCAATAAAGGTGTGATCTCAGATCCTGCAGCACCATTTGGTGGCTTTAAGCAATCTGGCTTGGGCCGTGAAGGTGGCTTTGCTGGAATTGAAGAGTTTTTAGAGACTAAATATATTGGCGTAGAAATTTAATTTTAAATTACGATATTCACACATATTGGCGCAATGATGCAGAGCGCAATATTGCTCTTGAATTAAAACAATTACTTACCCAAAACCAGGTGCAAACCTTTTCCTTAGTTGATATTCCAATTGGGCCGCATCCTTTGCCAATGTTTGAAGCACATGTTTCTGCTCAACGCTTGCCTGAGATCGAAGTTTTATTAGTTGAAAATAAAGGCAGCTGCTCCATCTTGGTTCATGAAAAAACTGGAGATCATATGTATGACCACATCAAAGGAGCTCGATGGTTAGGTGAGCCATTGGAACTAAATTTGGAGTTTTTGAAAAACTTTCCTGGCTAAAAATGGCGGAGGATGAGGGATTTGAACCCTCGGTAGGTTGCCCTACACACGCTTTCCAAGCGTGCGCACTCGGCCGCTATGCGAATCCTCCAGTATTACTTA
>Ga0208082_1000384_pt1 | contig 13365 bp, 15 predicted proteins | sample LakMenE09Jun09ns_FD_150683 | JGI IMG/M metagenome (GOLD analysis project Ga0208082, IMG submission 150683) | Freshwater microbial communities from Lake Mendota, WI - 09JUN2009 deep hole epilimnion ns (SPAdes) | ecosystem: Environmental > Aquatic > Freshwater > Lake > Epilimnion/Euphotic zone ... | reverse complement strand
GGGTTGAAAAGGACCTTTGAGTTAGCAGTTCCCGTCGCATCATTCATTCGCACCAGCAAGAGACTGGTGGCCCGACTCATCACGGACAATCTTTCTTGTCGCGCTGCTTTTAGACCCATTCGATGTCTATCTAATTCCTCTGGTGACGAATCAAGAACGCGATCAAGTTCGAGAACCGCGATTGCATCGTGCAAACGGAAACAGTCAGCCAAGACCCTGGCCCACAGCGGTACCTTTTCATTAATCTCACCAGCTGCTTTTGTCAAATCCGCAACAGTCTTACTTTGTTCTATTTTGATCGCAAGATCTTCTAGTTGACGCAAGGCATAACTCTGCGTTTCAAGAATAATTCCAGATGTATTCTGAATTTTTGACCAGGTAATCTCTGAAACTCGACCCACAGAATCCCGAATAGTCATGGCTTCTTCGATCGCCAGTCGTACCCCGTCCATGCGCGCCAACACATCATTCTTTTGATTTCTGAGAACATCATCCAGTTTGCGGTCGATCGCCTTGAGGTATTCAAGAATTTCAGCCATTGCCTGTTGCATCGCCATCTGCGACATGACACCTGCTGGCCCAGAAAGTACTGCTGGGTTTCCTGCAACTTTGGCCGTTGCCTGACTCACTTGTGCGAATCCCTTCAATCCTTCAACTTGACCCACCACAGCCTGAATGAGCCCTGGAGTTTTGCTCGCTGACAATTGATACTTCTCAACTACCTTGACTATGTCTTGGGACACTTTCACCCACTTGCCGACGTTCGTAGCGATTGAGGCGACCGAATCAGTTATTGAAGTGGCAGAGTCGGCTATTGAAGAAACAGATTCAGCAATTGCCGAAGCGGATTCGGCGATCGACGAGGTTGCATCAACAATTGTTGCAACGCCACTCATGATCTGATTCAAACTCGGCAGACGAAACTCGTTCGACGTCAGGCCCTCGGCCGCCATGAATCGCTCAACGGCCACCGGATCGCCAATGACCGCAAGCCCGTCGCCATCACTGATGAGTTGAATTTCGTTGCTTACGCTGTCGCTGCTCATGGATTTGATCGTAGTTGATCACCTATAACGACAGTTCAATAGAGACCTATATCGGCTGGTTTAAAACCCTCAAATAAAGCCGAGTCAGTTACCGCGCTTTGAGGGTCAACCTTGAGGCGAAGCGTTTCACTGGTCCGGGCAACACCGAACTCGCACCCACCAGTCCTTTATACAAAGCACCGGGCACGCTCAACGCCTTGCCCTTCACCACATCTTCTAAACCAACTCGAGCAACGTCTTCAGACGTGCACCACAAGAACTCCGGAAACTGCGTCTGATAGTCGCTCGTGTTACTCACACTCTGAAACTCAGTGCGAGTCAGCCCCGGACACAACGCCGTCACCTTCACGCCGCTCCCCCGCACTTCTTCGTGCAACGACTCGGTCAGGTTCGTGACATACGCCTTCGTCGCCGCATACACCGCCAACTTGGGTGCAGGTTGAAAGCTCGCCACACTCGACACGTTCATCAACCAACCGCGCTTGCGAGCCACCATCACTTCAATCGCTGCTCGCGACAATCTGGTTAAGGCCCGAATGTTCAACGCAATCTCGTCATCAAGTCGCGCCGATTCAATTTCGTGAAACAATCCCGACGAACCAAAGCCGGCGTTGTTCACCACTAAATCAATCGGCCTCTGCGCATCGGCAATGCGGGCCACCACTCGGGCGCAACCTTCGTCGGTCGTCAGGTCGGCTTCGAGAACTTCAAAGTTGCTGTATCGATCGGCAATCTCTTGCAAACGATCACCACGGCGCGCCACCAACACACACGCAACACCGGCTTGTCCCAATAGAACCGCCATTGACTCGCCAATTCCCGACGAAGCCCCAGTGATCAATGCAGTGTGAAACGGATATCTAGTCATTGTTTAACCGTAGACCACGGCGCGCAACAATGTGCTCACAAGCACTTCCGATTAGGTTGACACCATGAGCGTTATGTCATCGGCCAACCCAAAGTTCGTTGAAATTCTTCAGGGCCCCTACACCGGGGTCCTCACCACACTGTTCGCCGACGGCAGTCCGCAAAGTACTCCCCTGTGGTTTTTGCTCGACGGCGACGACATTTTGTTCTCAACGACAGCTGGCAAACAAAAGTTGCGCAACATCGCCCGCGACCCACGGGCCACCTTTGCGGTGTACAACCCCACCAACGACATGAGTTATGTCGAAGTGCGTGGCACCATCGTCGTCACCGACGACCCAACTGCAAACACCCGCGATCGCATCGTGCAAAAGCACGGCTACGCCGACGGTTCAGCATTTGATGCGCCAGGCACCCAGCGACTGACGTTGCGACTTTCACCAACGAAAATCACTGGCCGTTAAGAAACGACAAAACGTCCACTCAGCATGCGGCAAAATCAGAATTAGGACCTTGAATCTGCGCTGAGGTCCTAAAACCCTCATGCCCTCAATCGTTATAGGTTGAATTTCTTCACATGATTGGTCATAAATTTCCGACCAGACAGGGTAAGTTGCGCTCAGTTAAAAGTAGTCATTGCAGTTATCAAGCGAACATCTTCCTTAAGGAGTTTTAGATGAAAACAGATTCGCCGCACCAAATGGTTCGCAGCTACAAAATTCTTTCTGGGGCATATGCGACTCTTCTTCTCGCATCTTTTATTGACCTTTCTTGGCTATCTTTGCAAACTTATAGAGGAGGCATCGTCACCTTTCTTTGCTTACTCGGACTAGCTGCCTCACTGGGCGCCATGTCAAAACCACTGAATCCTCCGTATAGGGCCGAATCATTCATTATTTTCAGTGGCATTCTCATGGCCCTCATTTTCGCAAGCGGAAGTTTGAGTTTTTCATATGACACAATGAGTCTTTCCAGTCTCGCCTTTCTTGTAATGATTGTCGTGACATATCAAGTGTTGGAAATCATGTGGTCGGTGCCGCGATTCCCCATGCGAAAGGTGGACGACCAGCTTTTCGCCATCACTCTTGGTGGAGTAATCGCAACACTTGCATCGTTACTCGTTCTTCCTTGGTACAAGTTATCCTTTTCGCGAACATCGACAAATTACAGTTTCTTTGATTGGAGAGACTTGTATGACGAATTCGGCTCGGATGTATCAAGTGTCCGAATCCTGTATTTTGAATCGGGTTACGTCGCATCAATTGTTGCCGCAATCGCTTTGACTCTCATCGTATATCGTGGGAGAACTAATCCTCTGAAGGCTAACGCTCCAGTAAGATGGGCTTTAATTGTTACGACTGCATTGATGGGTTTGTGGTCGCTCGTCCTCGTTCTAAGCATGAAGGACGCAGACCCCGATGGCGGTCTTCAATACGGCGCGTGGTTCTGTGTACTCGGCCATGTGGCTATGACCTATGCGGCATGGAAAGCCACCCTGCCTGAAGGATCGACGCAAACGACACCCTCAATCGCGTCGTTCAAAAGCACAGCTACGCGAAGCGTTCAGGATTTGATTCGCAAGGTACGCAACGACTGACGTTGCGACTTACCCCAACGAAAATTACTGGCCGCTAAACAGCGGAAGAGATCAAGAATCAGTGAGCAGCAGCGGCAGTGCCGCTGACGCCACCGGCAGCAGACAAACGAGCATGGGCTCGTGCCAACTCGGCAGCTCCAGCCGCGTCATTTTCGTGACGCAACTGTTCTTGCAAACGCTCAATGTCGGCCTGTGCTTTGGCCTTGTCGATTTCAGAACCAAGTTCGGCGAAGTCGGTCAAGATCGACACTTTGCCATTGCTCACTTCGACAAACCCACCGTGCACTGCGACGTCAAGAATTGATCCTTCGGCCAAGTACACGCGGGTGTGATTCGGAATGAGGGCTGCAAGAAACGGTGCGTGTCCAGCCAAGAACGCCACCTCTCCACCACCAAGGGTGCGGGTGATGACCTGAGTTGCCTCGCCAGAGAACAACACTCGTTCTGGCGAGACGACTTCAACACGCATCGTGCTTGCTTCTGCCATCAGAGGCTCTCCTGAAGCGCTTTCGCCTTGGCGTGTACTTGATCAATGCCACCGACGTTCAAGAACGCCTGCTCGGGCAAATGGTCAAGGTCACCATTGAGAATTGCTTCGAAGCTGGCAACGGTTTCATCAACCGGCACAAACTCGCCTTCGATACCGGTGAACACCTTGGCAACGAAGAACGGCTGCGACAAGAAACGCTGAATCTTGCGAGCACGTGACACCGTGAGGCGGTCTTCTTCGCTGAGTTCATCAAGACCAAGAATGGCGATGATGTCCTGGAGTTCTTTGTAACGCTGCAAGTTTTCCTGCACGTCACGAGCCACCTTGTAGTGACGCTCGCCCACAACTTCTGGCGACAAGATTGTCGACGTTGAAGCCAAGGGGTCTACAGCTGGGTAGATACCGAGCGCTGCCACTTGACGTGACAATTCGGTGGTCGCATCGAGGTGGGTGAACGTGGTGAACGGAGCCGGGTCGGTGTAGTCGTCGGCGGGCACGTACACGGCCTGAAGTGACGTAATTGAACGTCCCTTGGTCGAGGTAATGCGCTCCTGCAACTGGCCCATTTCGTCAGCAAGTGTGGGCTGGTAACCCACGGCTGATGGCATACGGCCAAGAAGCGTTGACACTTCTGAACCGGCCTGCACGAAACGGAAAATGTTGTCAACGAACAACAACACGTCCTGGTTCTGTACGTCACGGAAATACTCAGCCATGGTGAGAGCTGACAAAGCAACACGAAGGCGCACGCCCGGTGGTTCGTCCATCTGGCCAAAGACCAAGGCGGCTTTTTCGAACACGCCCGACTCTTCCATTTCAATACGGAGGTCGGTACCTTCGCGGGTACGCTCGCCCACTCCGGCGAACACCGACACACCACCGTGCTGTGAAGCCACGCGGTTAATCATTTCGGTAATGAGCACGGTCTTACCCACGCCTGCACCACCGAACAAACCGATCTTTCCACCAGCCAAGTACGGGGTGAGAAGGTCAATAACTTTTACGCCAGTGACGAACATGCGCTTTTGCGGTTCGAGTGCTGCGAAGTCTGGGGCTGGACGGTGAATGTCCCAACGCTCCATGTCGGCAAAGTCAGCCGGATCGCCATCGAGCACATCGCCCCATGCGTTCCATACGTGACCAAGCACGCGGTCACCGACGGGCACGCTTAAGCCACGACCGGTGTTACGCACGGCAGTACCGCGACGCAAACCGTCAGTTGGCTTCAAGCAAACGGCACGCACGCGACCTTCACCGAGTTGCTGAGCAACTTCGGCGAGAACTTTGATGTCCTCGCCACCGATGTTCACGGTGAACTCGAGCGCCGTGTTCAATTCGGGGAGTGAACCCCGCGGGAACTCGACGTCGATAACGGGGCCAGCAATACCGACGACCCGTCCGTCCTTTAGTTGATTCTCTGTCATTGTCATAATGTTTTTCCTTTGGAGAATGCTGCGCTACTCGAGGAGTACTTACTGCTTTGCAAATTCTGAATTGCCGATAGGTCCAATTTCGACAAGCCGAACATGCTTGCCACTGTCGCCAGACAAGGCTTCGGCACCACTGACGATTTCCATAATTTCAGTGGTGATTGAGTCTTGACGGGCACGGTTCATAATGCGTGAAAGGTTCTTAATGAGCTCTTCCGCGTTATCGGTTGCGCTCTTCATCGCGCGCTGACGGAAAGCGTGTTCGCTGGCCGCGGCGTTCAGAAGTGCTGCATAGACACGAGCTTCGATGTAACGAGGAATCAATGTTTCCAAGATTGAAGTCGGATCTGGTTCGTATTCGTAATCGGCGCTCGCGCCTTCGGGCTTGCCGTCGCCACCTTCGACCACTGAACGCTCGAGCGGCACGAGCGGACGCAAAACGACCTCTTGTGAACCCGACGTAATGAATCGTGTGTAGACCAAAACAACTTTGTCGACTGCACCACTGGCATACAGATCAACAACGTATTCGCCAATTTCTTTAGCGTTGGCGTATGACGGCTGATCGCTGAAACCGTTGAATGGCGTACCAAGGTTGTAGTCGCGGAAGCGCAAGTAGCCCTCGGCCTTACGACCAACCGGCACCACGATGTAGTCGCGGCCTTCTTTGACATCAACTTTGATTTCGGCTTCAGTTGCTCGCAACACACCCGAGTTGTAACCGCCGCACAAACCGCGGTCGGCTGTGATCGAGACGTAGCAAACTTTCTTGATGGTCTCGCGATTACCCAATAACGGGCTATCGGTTGATCCACCAGCAGCTGCCAAGTCACGCACAACTTCGGTGATCTGTTCGCTGTAAGGAACTGCGGCCAGAACGCGCTGTTGCGCCTTCACGATGCGCGATGCAGCAATGAGCTCCATGGCGCGCGTGATCTTCTTAGTCGCTTGCACACTGCGGATACGTCCCCGCAGAATTCGTTCCTGTCCACCGGCCATGAGTTACTACTCCGTCGCCAACGTTTTGTTTGACTTTGCTTCACCAATTTGTTCAGCGTCTGACTCTGCTTCAGCGGCCTTGCGAGCTGCTGCAGCCGTTGCCATGAAGCCATCCTTGAATGACTGCACTGCGGCACCGAGATCGTCGGTGATCTTCTTGGTACGAAGGTCGTTCAACAACGCACCGTGACGGCTGCGCATGTGAGCCAACAATTCAAGTTCGAAGCGACGCACATCGGCCACCGGTACATCGTCAAGGTAACCCTTGGTGCCGGCGAAGATTGAAACGACTTGCTCTTCAACTGACATCGGGCTGTTGAGCGGCTGCTTCAACAATTCGACGAGGCGGTAACCACGCTCAAGCTGTGCCTTTGACACGGCGTCGAGTTCAGAACCGAACGTTGCGAATGCTTCGAGTTCGCGGAACTGTGCGAGGTCGAGCTTCAACGTACCGGCAACACCCTTCATGGAAGGAACCTGTGCGGCACCACCCACGCGAGACACCGAAATACCTACGTCAACTGCGGGACGCACACCCGACTTGAACAAGTTGTCTTGCAAGTACACCTGACCGTCGGTGATTGAAATCACGTTGGTCGGAATGTATGCCGACACGTCGCCAGCCTTGGTTTCAATGATCGGCAATGCGGTCAATGAACCTGCGCCGTTTTCATCGGACAACTTCGCGGCACGTTCGAGCAAACGACTGTGCAAGTAGAAAACGTCGCCAGGGTACGCTTCGCGGCCCGGTGGGCGACGCAACAACAATGCCATCTGACGGTAAGCCTCGGCCTGCTTTGACAAGTCGTCATACACGATGAGTGCGTGCTGGCCAATTTCCATCCAGTGCTGACCCATGGCGCAACCGGCGTACGGTGCGAGGTACTTGAACGGTGCCGAGTCGGCGGCGGTTGCCACCACGACGACGGTGTATTCAAGTGCGCCAGCCTGACGAAGAGTTTCAACGGTCTGTGCGACAGTTGAACCCTTCTGACCAATCGCGACATAGATGCACTTCACACCTTGTCCCTTTTGGTTGAGGATGGTGTCGATGGCGATGGTGGTCTTGCCGGTCTTGCGGTCACCAATGATGAGTTCGCGCTGACCGCGACCAATCGGTGTCATCGCGTCGATCGACTTGATGCCAGTCTGCATCGGCTCGTGCACGGGCTTACGGCCCATGATTCCGGGAGCCTGAATTTCCATACGACGCTGCTGAACGCCAACGAGCGGACCCTTGCCGTCGATGGGCTCACCAAGTGCGTTCACCACGCGACCAAGAACGCCTTCACCAACAGGAACCGACAAAATTTCGCCGGTTGCCTTGACGGTCTGACCTTCTTCGATGCGATCTGATTCGCCGAGTACTACTGAACCAATTGATTCTTCTTCTAGGTTCAATGCCAAACCGCGGGTGCCGTCTTCGAACTCGAGGAGTTCGTTAACTGCACAGTCGGGAAGACCCGAAATGTTGGCAATACCGTCACCGACTGAAGTGACGCGACCAACGGTGCGAGCTTCAAGCGATGGCGTGAAGCCTTCGAGGTTCTTTTTGATAGCCGATGCAATATCGGCTGCGGACAGTGTTAGTTCTGCCATGACGTTCTCGTTCCGTTTCTTTCAGGCGGCTCTTAGAGCCGACCCTTCACATTGTCGAGGCGGGTGCGGATGCTGCCGTCGATCACGGTGTCGCCCACCGTGGCCACGATGCCGCCGAGCACCGAGGGATCAACAACAACTTTGAGGTTGACTTGCTTGCCAGTGGCGTTAGCCAACGCGGCAGCGAGACGAGTTTGCTGATCGGCAGTCAGTTCAACGGCACTACGCACTTCAGCAACTTCAAGTTGCTTGGCGCTTGATGCACGCTGGACCAGACGATCGATGATGGCGGGAAGATCGCGACCGCGTCCACCTGCAACAACCATCGAAACCAATTGCACCGTGGTGCCAGTGGCTTTGCCGCCTAACAAACTTTCAACGATTCCTTCGCGGCGAGCCACGGGAATCTTTTCGTCAGTGAGAGCGTTGCGAAGTGCGTCACTTGACTCGAGTGTGCGAGCCAAACGGAACAATTCGTCTTCGACCTCGTCAATGGTTCCTTCAGCGCGAGCAATTTCAAAAAGTGCTCGTGCGTAACCTTCGATGCGATTGTCACTCATCGTGAAGCACCTACTTTCGAGATGAAGTTCTCAACGAGAGCTTGCTGAGTTGCGCCGTCAAGAACGGTTGGCAACACTGTGTCGACAGCGATTGCAGCAACGCGACCAATTTCGGCGCGCAGTTCGTCGCTACCGCGAGCAGCAGCAGTTTCGATGTCGGCAGTTGCACGGGCTTCGAGCTCGGCAATTTCGACAGTCAAACGAGCACGACCATCAGTGAGTACTGCAGCAGCTTGCGTATTGGCATCGGCCAACAAGCGAGCACGTTCACCGGCGATGTCACCAAGTGCTTGACGAATGCCAGCGGCATCTGTTTGCGCAGTGGCCAAGTCGTTCGCCGAAGCATCAAGTTCTTTTTGAATGCGCTCGGTACGAGCGTTCAAGAACTTGGCAAACTGCGGTCCAGCAAACTTGACAAGAGCACCGATGACGAGCACCGAAGCGATGCCACCGTAAATGATTTCGGCTGTTTCAGGAAGCAACCAGTGATGGGTCTCGGCCGGATCGGCCGCAAGGATTGACAAAAGACTCATATCAGCGCACTCCCGCACTCATCGCGTCGGCAACAGCACGTGACACCGCACTGCCATCTGGACGCTTACCGGTTGCGATTTCAACAGCGCTACTCACCACTTCGACAACTGCCGATTCGACTTGCGAACGACCAGCTGCACGAGCCGCTTCAGCAGCAGCCATGGCGGCTTCACGCTGAGTTGCGATACGAGCATTAGCAGCAGTGATTGCTGCTTGACGTTCGGTTTCGAGAGTGGCACGAGCCGCATCGACGACCTTGGCTGCTTCAGCCTTCGCGGCCACAACGGCAGCGTCGTACTGAGCAACTTCAGATCGAGCCGAAGTACGAGTCGCATCAGCGTTCTCGTGACCCTCGCGGATCGAGTTGTAGCGCGAGTCCATGCCCTTTTTCAGCCTCGGGAAGAGGAAGAAACGCATGAGTAACGCGAACACGATAAACGAGCCCGCGCCCCATGCCAGTTCCTTCATCTCAGGGACGATGGGACTGGGACCCGGATCACATTCAGTTGCTGTAGGCGCTTCGGGTTTGAATGCACACTCTTCCGGGTTGAACGGCTTCCCGTCTTCTTTTGATTCAGAAGGGAACAGTTGAACCTGGAGTGCTTCACCCGAGCGGATAACGACGGCTGTCAGCACGTCAACTCCTTGTGGGTTGTAGGTAACGATCAGAGACCGATGAGGATGAAGACCACGAAGCCGATGAGGGCAAGGGCTTCGGTGAAGGCGATACCGAGGAACATGGTGGTACGCACCATGCCGGCAGCCTCTGGCTGGCGAGCCATAGCTTCGACGGACTTACCGACGAGGTAGCCGATTCCGATTCCGGGTCCGATTGCGGCGAGGCCGTAAGCGAAACCTGCTGAGCCAGCGGCTGATGCAGCCTTGGCAGCATCAGCTTCTTCTTGGCTAAAAGCAATTAGTTGTGCGAGTGCTTCCATTTTTTGGTCTCCTGTTATATGTCTTGGTTAAAGAGAATTGCTTGTTGATACTTAGGACTAACGAACTGGCATTACTTCAGGCTCAGTGCTCGGGGTGAGCGGCTCCACCGATGTACACCGCAGTCAAGATCGTGAAGATGTATGCCTGCAAGAAGGCCACCAACACTTCGAATCCGGTGAGGAAGATGAGCATGAACAATGGCAACACACCCACTGGGATGAGCGCCGGGTTGCCTTCAGCCTGGAACAAGGCCTCGGACAACAATGCGAAGGTCACGAGCAAAATGTGACCGGCCAACATGTTGGCGAAAAGTCGAACGGTGAGCGAGAACGGGCGCACCAAGAAAGTTGAGATGAATTCAATCGGGGTCACCAAGAGGTAGAGGGCCTTTGGAACTCCGGGTGGGAACAACGAGTTCTTGATGTAGGCCAGACCCTGATGCTTAAAGCCGGTCACGATGAACACGACCCACACGAGCAACGACAAGAACAACGGCAAGGCCATACGGGCCGTTGCGGGCATCTGCAAGAACGGAATGATTCCGGGAACGTTGCAGAGGTAGATGAATGAGAACAAGCTCAACAAGAACGGGGTCCAACCAAGACCGTCACGGCCCATGGTCTGCATGATGATTCCGTTTTCGATGAACTCAACGATGCTCTCGGCGAAGTTACGTACACCCTTCGGTGCAACCTTGGCGTCTTTACGGCCAGCCAACAAGAAAACAACGGTGCCAATCAGCGCCGCAGCAACAGCAATTAAAGCAATCTTGTTGAAGGTCGGGAAAAGATCTTTCCAACGGAGGATCTCATTGATCGGCGGGAACTCAAGTGCGATCACGTTCGATTATTCCTTTGTGAGGCGTGTAGGGACAGAAGATGTATTCAAAACTTGGTTATTACTTGCGGGGTTTTAACCCCGGAAATGCGAGTGATGCAGCAACGAAGCGCATCTCCCACACGAGGAGTCCTAGATGAGTAACAATAATGGTCAATCCGAGGGCCGTGAGTGAAATCCAAGAGGCATCCCGGACAAGAATCACAGCTAAAAAGATTAAGCCGAGACGCACAAGATAGCCGAAAAGGACCGCGCCCATCATTAATCCGAGCGAAATTCGTGCGGTAAATGCCACAAGTCCGGCGGCAAACAAGAAATTGACGAGCACGATCGCGATTCCGTAAAGCGCACTGATGGCTCCATCCATGCCGGCAAAAACTGCGCAGACCGCGATGATGATCGGAGCGACATAGCCGCCGCGCTTCAAAATGTCCAATGAAACTTGGATTTCTGGAGCATCGCCTTCGAGGCGAGTCACCATGGGTGAAGCGGGTTCGTTGCTCATGCGTCGGGGTCAACTTGGGTTGTTGATGGTGAATTTTGCTGATGAGCATTCGTGGACTGGCGACGTTCGTTTTCGAGCATCTTCATGCGGGCGTCATAGATGAACCACATTTTGATGAACTGGCCGACCGTCGAAAAGATCACGAGACCGATCATGAAAGCTGGTTGAGTATCGAGCCAAACATCAAGTCCCCAGCCAATTCCCAGGAAAACGGCGATGGTGAGAGCCATCTCCATGCCCTGGCCCATGCCTTGGTCGACATTGCCCGAACGATTGCCCTTGGCCAAAGCACCCGTGAGGCGGCGCGTGATCGCCGTCGGACTGGCCTTGGCGGCAGATGCTGTGGAGGGAGTGGTGTCAGACATGAGAAGAGGAATTCAGCGTGTTTTCAGAGCAAAAAGCTCGTGAAAAGAAGCACAAACTGCAATCAATCTACTGTGATTGCGGGGGCCGAGGCAATTCAGTGGTCGTTTCAACTTCGTGACGCGACTGGCGCCTCACCCGTCGAACTTCGGGGTGCAACACCGTGTACAAACTGAGCGCGATCGCCGCCGTGCCAATGGGAATCAGCGCCGTTTGTGCCTTTGTGAAAATGGGATACAACACGAATCCACTCAGAATCGTGGTCCAGAGCCACAAGATCAACACGCTGCGGCGTTGCCCATGCCCGAGGTTCATGAGGCGGTGATGCAAATGGCCTTTGTCGGCGGTCGCCACACCTTGGCGATTGACCGCCCGGCGAACGATGGCGAACAACGTGTCCAAGATGGGCACACCCAAAATGAACAGCGGAATGAAGAGTGGCGCCAAGAAAAAGTAGGTCTGACCAGGGGTGTAAGTCTGACTGTTGGGGTCGGCACGACCCCCGACCACACTCGTCGACACCGCCATTAACAGACCCAAGAACAAGGCTCCACTGTCGCCCATGAAGATCTTGGCGGGATTGAAGTTGTGCGGCAAGAAACCCACACAGACCCCCAAGGCGATGATCGCAATCAGCGGCCCCATGTTGGGTTGAGCCAAGGCCCCCAAGTCGTCGAGCCGGCGACTGTACAAAAAGAACGACGCGGCGGCGATGGCCACGATGCCAGCGGCGAGACCATCAAGGCCATCAATCAAGTTGATGGCCTGACTCATACCCATGAGCCACAAGATCGTGATGAGCGGGATCCAGTCGTTGCTCAAAACAAAGACATCAAGAAACGGCACACGGAAATAGAACATCGTGGCGCCGAAGTACACGAGCACGAGTCCGGCAATCACAGTGCCGGTCACTTTGGCTGGGCTTGAGATCTCGCGAATGTCGTCAATCAGCCCAGTTGCAAAGATCAAAATTGCTGCGAGCAGAACGCCGAGCGGTTCGGAGTTGTTGTCGAAAACTGGTGAAAAACGCCCCATTTTCCAAGCGATTCCGAGTGCAACAATGAAACCCAAGAACATTGCAATGCCACCCACGTCTGGTGTTGGCACTTTGTGCACACGACGTTCATCGGGTTCGACGACCCAATTCATGCGCGTCGCTAACTTCACCACAAAGGGTGTCGAAACAAACGTCACGAGTGCGGCGATCACACCTATGAAGAGATAGCCAGCGGTATCGGGCACGGTTTGAGACTATTCCCGAATGGGTTCAGGAACAGACAACTGAGTGATCAGTTGGGTATTTCAGCGGGCTGGATAAGCCGGGAACGCTGCACACAAGGCGGCGACCTCGGCCTTGACCGCGGCCACTTCGTCGGCATTATTGCGACCGCGCAAGGCCCGAGCGATGAAAGCGGCGATCTGCGCCATTTCGGGCTCTTTCATACCTTGGGTTGTCACCGATGGGGTTCCGATGCGCACACCCGACGTCACGAACGGACTGCGCGGGTCGTCGGGGACGGTGTTCTTGTTGAGAGTGATACCCGCGAGGTCGAGCACTGCTTGAGCTTCTTTACCCGTGACTTCGGCGTCGAATGGACG
>Ga0208082_1000382_pt1 | contig 13410 bp, 9 predicted proteins | sample LakMenE09Jun09ns_FD_150683 | JGI IMG/M metagenome (GOLD analysis project Ga0208082, IMG submission 150683) | Freshwater microbial communities from Lake Mendota, WI - 09JUN2009 deep hole epilimnion ns (SPAdes) | ecosystem: Environmental > Aquatic > Freshwater > Lake > Epilimnion/Euphotic zone ... | reverse complement strand
AATCCAGATTTAAGCGGTCAAGCAGTTCGCGATCCATTTCTGTAGTGTCAGTACGGGCGCCGATATGAAAGATAAATTGAACGTGTAGGTGATTTTCGCGCAGCCATGTTGGAAAAATATCGCGTTCCACCTTACTAGCGAATTTCTTGCCTTCAAAATTTTTATTCTTTAATTCATTTGAGAAATCATCAACTAGGATTAGGTCATAATAACCCTCATCGTTTAGTTTTTGAATTAAACAACTACCAATAAATCCTGCTGCTCCTGTTATGATGATCATGATAAAAAATGATTGTGTGCAATTATAAGAATAAGTTTTGTTGGGTTTGTGGAATAATCCCCACTTTTTGGGCATGCTCAAAGAAAGTCTCTACGGCTTTACGCCCAACATCGCCTAAATCAAGCGAAAATTGATTTACATATAATTCGATGTGTTTATTAACTACATCTTTACTCATTTCTTGAGAAAGTGAGCAAATAAAATCCATGCCTGATGAAGGATTATCAAAAGCATATTGAACACTGCGTTTAATGATGCGGTTTACTTTTTGTTTTATATCATCAGGAAGCTTCCTTTTAATCATAATACCACCAAGTGGGATTGGTCCATGGGTAAGATTTTCCCAAAACTCACCTAAATCAATAATTTTTAGAAGCCCCTTTTCTTGGTAAGTAAATCGGTTTTCATGGATAATCACACCCAAATCAATTTTCTGATTAATTAGCGCCGATTCGATCTCAAAAAATTTCATTTCCTGTTTATTTTTTGCATCCGGAAAGGCTAAGCTCAACAAAAAATTAGCGGTAGTATATTTCCCTGGAATACCAATGAGAAGATCTTCTACAGGCTTATTTAGCCTTTTTATGCTATCCTTGCTGCTTTTTGTCTCGAAAGCTTGGGCAATATCCTCATTTTTACAGATTAACAGTGGCCCAACTCCGAAGCCCAATGCACTGCCTGAATGTAGTAAAACATAATGTTCGCAAAGGTGTGCATAAGCATGGTAGCTTAATTTGGTGATATCGAGTTCATTTTTGAATGCTTTTTGGTTGAGCGTTTCAACATCCTCATAAAGCACCTCAAATTCTAAACCTTCGGTATCAATTTTTTGATGAATCATGGCATCAAAAATAAAGGTATCGTTAGGGCAGGGTGAAAATCCGAGACTTAATTTCATGACTCAAAAATCTGGATTAAAGTATCATTTAGTTTTTTTATGGCTAATCCGATTTTCCATTTTTCGCGATTGCGTTTTTCCACAATATTAGAAATGGCGCGAATTTGCATGCAGCATGTTTTGGTCTGCTCACAGGCATAGAAAAAGGCAGCTCCTTCCATATTTTCGATATCAGGATTAAATCGAGCGACTATTTTGGAAATAGAATTTTCGTTTCCATGCACTTTATTAACTGTAATTGCCTTCACTGACATTAAATTATTCAGTTTTGGAAATAGCAGGTTAGGTTTTGAAAAATAGGTGCTTCTTCCTAATCCGAGGGCTTCTATGGTTAAAAATTCATCCCCATTTTCGGCACCTAGTTCAGAAAAGGTATCTTCTTTTACTTGGCAAATATCACCAGGATTAAGCTCTGCAATGAAACTGCCAGCAATTCCGACATTGATGGCTAGGTCGAAATGATGCTCGCTGAGAGCTTTCCCGACAGAAAATGCGGTAGGGACCATCCCAACTCCGCCAATTAAAACCTTTATTTGATAATTGCCAAAGCTTTTATCATATGGAAGCTCATCTCTAAAAGAGAAATGAGTTAAAAATGGTTCTATCTCGGCCTTTGTGGCGGCTACAAGTAGTATTTTCATGTTGCAATTTACGCAATTAGCTTCATTTGTTATTAAGGCATATTTTACTTTCAGTATATTTGTGTTTTAATTGATAAAAAATGATCTATATAACTCGAAAAGAGAAGTTTAATGCGGCCCATAAGCTATTCCGCGAAGAATGGAGTGATGAAAAGAATTTGGAAACTTTCGGAAAATGCTCAAATCCTAATTGGCATGGCCATAATTATGAGCTTTTTGTAACGGTAAAAGGCGAAATTAATCCAGAAACTGGTTTTGTGATTGATTTAAAAGAGTTAAAACGAATCATCAGATTGCATGTAACAGATGTTATTGATCATAGAAATATTAATCTTGATGTAGCATTTATGAAAGGCAAAATGGCTTCCACAGAGGTGCTAGCTGTAACTATTTTTGAGGTTTTGAAAACTCATGTAAACGATCAGTTTGCTACCTTACATTCGGTAAAACTGTATGAAACCGAGAATAATTTCGTTGAATATTTCGGTTAATTTCAAATAAATTAGGTTTATAAATGCAAGAAAACAAGCACTCCTCAGAAGAAAAATTAGATGGTTATACCAAAATTGACCATTATGATCCCGCTAGGATTGAACGTATTGCAGCTCACTATAAGGAGATTTTACTTGAGTTGGGCGAAGATCCTACAAGAGAGGGTTTGATTCAAACACCAGTACGTGTTGCAAAGGCTTTACAATTTTTAACACATGGTTATGATGCCAAGCCAGAGGATATCCTACGTAGCGCAATGTTCAAGGAAGATTATAACCAAATGGTTGTGGTAAAGGATATCGAAGTATTTTCGATGTGCGAACATCACATGCTCCCATTTTTTGGGAAGGCTCATATAGCCTATATTCCCAATGGGCATATTGTAGGATTGAGTAAAATACCACGTGTTGTAGATGCCTTTGCCCGTCGTTTGCAGGTACAGGAGCGTTTAACTAATGAGATTCGCGATTGTATTCAAGATACCCTTGATGCGGCTGGAGTGGCAGTTGTGATTGAATGTAAGCATTTATGCATGTCGATGCGTGGAATACAGAAACAAAATTCGGTAACTACAACTTCAGCATTTACAGGAGCTTTCGTAAATGAAACAACACGTAAAGAATTTTTAAGGTTGATTACAGCGAGCTTAATTTAAGCCGTTTTTTATAATTATAAAATTAGATTGATATGAAATCATATATATTTCCTGGGCAGGGAGCCCAATTTATTGGTATGGGAAAAGATCTTTATGAGCATTCCTCTAGTGCTAAGGACTTATTTGAGCGTGCCAATGAGATTTTAGGTTTCAGAATAACTGATATTATGTTTTCGGGGACTGATGAAGATTTAAAGCAGACTAATGTTACACAACCTGCTATTTTTTTACATTCGGTTATTTTGGCTAAAGAGTTAAAAAGCAATTTTAATCCGGATATGGTTGCTGGTCATTCCTTAGGCGAGTTTTCTGCTTTAGTAGCCGCCGAAGCGCTATCTTTTGAAGATGGATTACGTTTGGTAAGTGCTCGTGCAAATGCCATGCAAAAGGCTTGTGAAATTCAGCCTTCCACGATGGCAGCTATTTTGGGTTTAGACGATTTTACTGTAGAAGATATTTGTCAGCGTGTAAGCGATGTAGTTGTACCAGCAAACTATAACTGTCCGGGGCAGCTAGTAATTTCTGGAAGTATTGAGGGTGTGGATAAAGCATGTGAACTTTTGCTAGCAGCAGGCGCTAAACGCGCTTTAAAGCTAAATGTGGGCGGTGCTTTCCATTCACCATTGATGGAGCTTGCTCGTGTTGAATTGCAAGCTGCTATTGAAAACACCGAAATAAAAGAGCCTATTTGCCCAATTTATCAAAATATTGATGCAAAGCCTTATAAAGATGTGCCAAGCATTAAGCATAATTTAATTTCACAATTAACAGGTGCCGTACGTTGGACGCAAACCGTCGAGAAAATGCTTCATGATGGTGCAAGTTCATTTGTTGAAGTGGGTCCTGGAAATGTGTTACAAGGACTTGTAAAGAAGGTGGACCGTACGGTTGAGACTTCAAGTGCCACTGTATAATTTCCTAAAATCGAATAAATACCTTTTTTAGGTAAATAGTTAGGGCATTTAATTAAACGATGATTCATGAGCGGAAATTTTAAAATTCGTTTTCTTCTGCTTATGCTCGCAATTGGCTTTGCTGGCACAGCCCTAACTATTAATTATACTATCAAGAAGGAAGAAATCCTTACTTTGGAGGCCCGCAAAATGGAGCGGCGTCTCCAAAAAAAGGAGGAGCTGCTACGTAATATACTTGGTAATCCTTCATTTCGTGACTCTCTCAAGAATATCCAGACAAATGAGAAATGGGCACGTTATCTCATTTCTGAGTTTAGTGAAAAGCGAAATATTTTTATTAATACTTACGAAAAAGGCCGCCTAGTTTTCTTGGGTGGGATACAAATTGCGCCCGAAACAGATAGGCAGTTTAAAGAGGGTAGTAATTTTATCCGTCAGGGGAATGGTTATTTTGAGGCTATCAAGAAGACTTGGGGAGACATTTCTGTACTTTGTTTCATCCCCGTAAAATCGGATTATCCCTATCAAAATGAATATCTACGCAACGATTTCGCAAAAGATTTGTTGCCATCAAATAGCCTTGATATAGCAAATTTAGAAGATAAAGAGGTATATAATATCCGCAATTTGGATGGGAAGTACCTATTTTCGGTAAAATTAAAGTCTAATGACCCACCTTCTTTTTATTTAGCCATAAAGCTGGTAATGTGGGTTTTATCCATCTTATTCTTTTTAATATTTATAACTAGCCTTTGCGTTTCAGTTGCAGACAGGGGCTATGTTAAATGGGCTATACTTCTTTTATTTAGCACCTTAATGGGCTTGCGACTTCTAGATCTTGACTTCAGATTTTTTAGCAATAATTTTGAATTGGAGATTTTTAACCCCAAATATTTTGCCTCCAATTATTTCTTCCCTTCCATTGGGGAGTTTTTATTGAATATTTTAGCATTTACCTGGATTTTAGCTTTTATTTATGCTTATCGTTTTCAAATAGTAAGTGTAAAATTACCGATAAATAAATTTGTTAGCTATCTAATTTTCATTGCCTTAGGTCTTTTTGTTTGCACTGCTGGATATATTACTAATGAATTATTTTTCGGATTAATTTCTAATTCTAATATTAATTTTGAGGTTGGACAAATTTTAAATTCAGGCTGGTTAAATTATCTGGGCCTCGTGATTTTCTGTCTGGCCATTTTAAATCTATTCTTATTAATTAGCTCGACCTTAGGTATTAGCTCCGTATTAAGTTTGAGCAAAAAAGAGCGTTTATTTGTTTTTGGTTTGGGCTTGCTCATAGCCTTAATTTATCGCTTATTTTTTAGTGATTTCACGATTTTTTTCCTGCTTTTTGCTCTCATTTTGCTCATTTTTGGCATTTCCTTCCATCATTATGAGAAACGTTTAACTATAGGAGCTCTGATTGTTTGTCTTTTTATCTTTTCCTTAATCGGCTCCATAAAGCTTTCCAGATTTCAATCCTTAAAAGAACGTGAGAGTCGTAAGTTACTGGCTACAAAGTTAGAATCCTCTTCAGATCCGAATGCGGTTTTACTGTTGTTAAGTTTGGAAAAAGAAATTTTGAACGATCAGTTTGTGATTGATTTTTTCAAAAATCCACTTTCAAGTCATAATGCCTTAAAAACGAGGTTGATGAAACTCTATTTGGCTGGTTATCTCTCTAAATTTGATTTTGAATCCTATGAGTATGATACCAATAATCAGTTTTTGAAGGGTGATAGGAATATTCCGCTATCAAATTTTAAAAATTTAGTTCTCAAAGGCTCGTTAAAGGTATCTGATTATTTTTACCAGCGTAATAATACTTTTGGTTTTCAGCAATATTTTGCGCTGCTTCCAATAAAAAATCAAAATAATCAAGTAGGCACGCTTGTTTTGGAGCTAAAGTCGAAGCCTTTAGCTGAGGTTGGTGCATTCCCTGAGCTACTTGTTGATGGAAAAATAAGAGATGATTTACAGCTCAAGGAATATTCTTATGCCTATTATAAGGATCATAGATTGTTAAATCAGCATGGAAAGTATGTTTATAATTTAAGAAATTATGAGTTTAGTGGTAAGACTGGCGAATTTTTATTCGAAAATACCTCAGAAAATGGTCACCAGTACAGTCATTTAATTTTCCAACCTAACTCACGAAGCTTAATAATTGTAAGCAGAAAAAAAACTAATTTGCTTGATCAGCTAGCATCTGTTTCTTTTATCTTTTTGTTGTTTCTTCTTTTTGCTACTTTTTTATACGTAATTAGATGGCTATGGTATAGCCTTCTTCATTATCATCCTAGTTGGCGAAATTTTAGATGGAACTATCTTGTTAGGGCAAATAAGATGCTTTATAAGACTAGAATTCAGGTTTCAATGGTTTTAGCTGTTGTAATTACTCTGATTATTACAGGAATCATTACATTTTACAATATTAGTACTCAATATCGTGAGCAGCAAGAAGAATTGGTTCTAGATAAATTGAATAAAATTTCAGTAGGTGTAAATAAGCAATTATTGAATAATGGATTGATTTCTGCTGATGAACAAACGGAGATCGCTTTTAACGCTTTTGCAGATATCAATGGGGTTGACCTTAATCTCTTTGACATGAATGGGAAATTACTTCTTTCTACCCAACCCAAAATATATGAGAATCAATTGATTGCCCCTAAGATGAATTCTTTATCCTATTTGTATTTGAATAGGCTGCAGAAGTCTGAATATATTAATACTGAGCAAATTGGTGAACTTTCCTTTATTGTGGCTTATGTTCCAATTACAAATAGTAGAAATGAGGAAATTGCCTATTTGGGTTTGCCATATTTTTCAAATGAGAAAGATCACGAAGACCGCATCGGGGTGTTTTTAAATGCGTTAATAAACGTTTATGCCTTGGTTTTTGTGGCTATAGGCTTTTTTGCAGTGTTTATTGCCAATCGAATTACAAGCCCTTTAACTCTTGTTCAAAAAAGTTTGCGTGAGACTAAAATCGGTCGTAAAAACGAACCTATTGTATGGAAACGAAATGATGAAATTGGCAATTTAGTGAGTGAGTACAATAATATGATTGCTGCATTGGAGGAAAGTGCACAAAAGCTGGCATTATCTGAACGTGAGACTGCATGGCGCGAGATGGCTCAACAAGTAGCACATGAGATTAAGAATCCATTAACACCTCTTAAATTGGGCATACAGCTACTTGAAAGATCTTGGAGGGAAAAAGACCCTCATTTTGCCGAGAAATTTGAGCGTTTTAACAAGTCGTTTATTGAACAAATTGAAAGCCTAACTCATATCGCTTCAGAATTTTCTAGTTTTGCCAAAATGCCTGAGGCGGTTTTGGAACAGGTTAATGTGAAGGAAATTATTGAGCAATCTATTGTTCTTTATCGTCAATCAGAACATACTACTATTGTTCTTGAAGATATTTATGGCATTGAACCTGTAATTAAAGCAGATAAAGACCAGCTTTTAAGATGTTTTAATAATCTTATAAAGAATTCAATTGAAGCCCGTTCTGACAAGCGCAGAAGTATAATTCGTATTTTTATTTATTGTAGAGAAGGTAATGTACACATTGAAATCAAAGATAATGGAGCAGGAATTCCTGAAGAATTAGGACAAAAAATTTTTAGCCCTAATTTTACTACAAAAACTTCTGGAACAGGATTGGGACTTGCTTTTGTAAAGCAAATAATTGAAGGTATTGGGGGACTCATCCGATTTAAAACAATACCTGGAATAGGCACTACATTTTTTATATCTATCCCTTTAAATATAGATGGAATATAGCTTATTCTTTATCTTAAACTAATCGATCCTTTGCCCATTGAATAAGAGTCAGAGTACAAGAGAACAGTATAATTTCCTTTTTGAAAATCACCAGTGTTTGACCAATCTATGGAATAGCTTTTACCATCATTATTAAATTCTATGGCAGTTTTATACGTGTATTGAAGCTCTTCGTCTTCTGAATTAAAAGTCCCATTGTTTTTAGAAACAATGAGGTTCCCGCTTGGATCTATAACTCTAAGGTAAATATTATGTGTACCCTTTTGTGCTAATGGATTTTGCACGATAGAGAAGTTTATCCTTAATTTATCTGTACTATTGGAGCGGCTTGCAGCACTTTCTTTTCCATTATTTTTTACATTTATTGCCAAAATAGAAACATTGCCAATTTTAAGAAGTGAGGCTACCCTTACTTTATTGCTGAGCTCTTCGTTTTGCTTTTCAAGGTCGGAAGCTTTGTAACTAACAGAATCAACAGCTGTTTTTAACTCGTTACGTTCTATAGTTAAATTGGCATTAAGATTTTTAAGAACGTCTATTTCAGAGCTGTATCTTGCTACCAGATTTTTAAGCTGTTTAATTTCTTCTTGCGCTTTAAGAAGTTGTGTTTGTGTAAGCTGACCCTTCGACAAAGCTGCTCTTAGCCTGTCAATTTGCTGTCTTGCTCTTTCTTGCTCAGCCTTCATCTCTTCAGTAAGCTGTATGTTTGTATTCGTTGCGTTATCCAGTTCAGCCTCAATCTTATCAATTTCGGTTTCCATTCTAGTTTTTTCGTCGCTAATACTTACGATTCGCTTATCGCTCTGCTTGTCTTTTAAAAACAAATAGGTGTTTGTACCAAGCAATGCAATTATTACTGCAATTAAAAAATATATCTTATTTGAGTCCCTTTGTACAGGTTTTTCTAGGTTTTCCATTTATAATACTGAATTTATAGAATTAAAATCTTATTTACTAAACATCGGCAGGGGCAAATATATTGTTTCGAAATATAATTATTGTTTTTACCCGTTAAAAATCATCAATGCATTTATAAAGGTTTATAAAAAAAATCAATTCTTCATTTTTAAGGCCTTCTGCAATACATTAGATTATTATCTTTATGCACTTATCTTAAAATCCAATGAAAAAAAACCTGTCCTTTCTTATTTTATGCCTTTTAGCTCTGCCTTTTTTTGGCAATTCTCAAGACTTTGCACATCCTAAGCATGAATTTCGTGGAGTATGGATTGCAACTGTTGCTAATATCGATTGGCCTTCAAAACCGGGACTGAGTTCTGATATTCAGAAGACTGAACTAATTCGCATTTTGGATGCGCATCAAAAAACAGGAATAAATGCAGTGATTTTTCAAATTCGCCCGGCTACGGATGCACTTTATGGCAAGAGTCGCGAATTATGGAGCCGATTTTTGACTGGTACGCAAGGAAAAGCTCCTGCACCTTATTATGATCCCTTGGAATTTGCTATTGAGGAGGCACATAAGCGCGGAATGGAGTTACATGCTTGGTTTAATCCTTATCGCGCAACCTTTGATTTAATAGACCTTAATTCTAGTCCGAACCATATTACCAAGCAAAAACCTGAGTGGTTTTTTACCTACGGTGGCAAAAAGTTATTCAATCCGGGTTTACCAGAGGTGCGCCAATATATTGTTGATGTAATTCTGGATGTAGTTAAGAATTATGATATTGATGGGGTTCATTTTGATGATTATTTTTATCCATATCCAGAGGCAAATCAGCCACTTAAGGATAGTGAAACATTTAAAAAGCACGGATCAGGATTTAAAAGCATAGACGATTGGAGACGTAATAATGTGGATACTTTAATTCATGCTTTATCTAACAATATTCGTACTACAAAAAAACATGTCAAGTTTGGAATAAGTCCTTTTGGAATCTGGAGAAATAAATCTCAAGATCCTTTAGGTTCAGTGAGTAATGGTTTTGATGGCTATGGTAAACTATATGCTGATGCCCGTAAATGGGTTCAGAAGGGCTGGGTAGATTATCTAAACCCGCAGATTTATTTTCCTTTTGGGTATGAAGTTGCTCCTTATGATAAATTAACTGATTGGTGGGCTGATAATGCCTTTGGTAAACATGTATATATTGGGCAGGCTGCTTATCGTGCTATGGAGAATCGTTTGGGATGGAGTAATCGCCAACAGATATCCGATCAAATCAGGTATTTAAGAAAAAATCCAAATATTCAGGGAAGTGTGTTTTTTAGCTCTAAGTCTGTAACGAATAATTTAGCTGGGGTGCAAGATTCACTTCGGACTAATTTTTATCGTTATCCTGCACTCCAGCCAACTATGCCATGGATTGATGCAGTGAAGCCTAATGCTCCTCGTAATCTTATTGTTAAATCTAAGGATAAATCGGCTGAGCTGAGCTGGGAAGAGCCTCTAGTGGCAAGTGATGGAGATAAAGCCTTCGGCTATGTAGTGTATCGTTTTAAACAAGGCCAAAAAATTGATTCTGAGCAAGCTAAATATATCATTCATATTTCTTTTAATGCTTCGAAGACAAGTTTTATAGATACAAGCGTAATTGCTGGACAATCGTATGTTTATATTGTTAGATCGATTGACCGCTTGAAAAATGAAAGTGAGCAATCTAATTTCGGTAAGTTTAATTAGTAGATATTAGCACAAAAAAAAATCCGGTTCAGTTATGAACCGGATTTTTTTTTGCTTCAATTTTATTTATTTTTTAACTTCAGGAAGTAGAACCAAACGGATGAAGTTATCAGAAAGGCGTACTTGTGCTGCCGATTTTAATACTTCAGGAGTTATTTCTTTTAATGAATTAAGATAGTTTAAAACCTGCTTAGGATCCTCTTCATTTTGGTATTGGTTTGTTAAATAACCTATCCAGAAATTGTTATCCTTTATTTGAGTTTCAGTTGAACGAGTTTCTTCAGCAATGAATTTTTCGATATCACCTGCAAGTGCACCTTTTTCCTTTATCTTATTAATCTCATCTAAGGTAGAGCTGATCAGTTTTTCAACGTTTTCAGGCGCACAACCAAATGAGATATTGAAGGTATATCTACCTTTAGGCATTTTAGAATAAGATGCACGGGCACCAGCTCCATAAACACCACCCTCATCCTCACGAAGGCGTTCAATCAACTTAATGGTAAGTACTTCCGCTAAAGCGTCTAATTGATTATTATGCTTTTCGCTATAAGTATAATCACCGCTAAATACCAAACGAACACTTGCCTTTGGCTCTTGACCTTTGTAAACTTTTTTGTCTAATTTCCCTGCAGGGATATTAATTCCAAGGTCTTTAGCCTTCTCATTGCGATTTAATGATGGTAATGATCCTAAATATAGCTCAAGCATAGGCTTGATTTTTTCAGCATCAAAATTACCAACAAACACAAATGTGAAATCACTTGCATCCGCAAAACGCTCTTTATAAATTTCAAAGGCTCTATCCAAGCTCACTTGATTTAATTTCTCCATACTCGGACCAGTACGGCGAACATTATAATTTCCTAAGATAGCCGATACAGAATCAGCGAAAACACTATTTGGATCGTTACCTCTGTTAGCTAAACCACCTTTTTGTTGTTCCATTAAACCTTTGAAGGTTTCAGCATCTTTACGTGGAGCTGTGAAATAAAGGTATGTTAATTGTAATGCAGTTTCAAGATCTTTTGGAGTAGTTGATGCTGATAAACCTTCAGATCTCTCAGCGATGTATGGGCTAACAAAAGCAATTTTACCACTCAATAATTTAGGGAGTTGAACTGAGCTGAACTCGCCAATACCACCACTTCTGATAATTGTAGTTGCAAAAGATGCCGATTGGAAATCAGCGTCACTGTATAGTGATGTACCTCCTGGACTAAAGCCCGAGAAGCTAATTTCATCATTTTTAAAGTCGGTAGGTTTTAAAATAACCTTAACTCCATTACTTAATTTTAGTTCAGTTACGCCAATTTCTGCTGTTTTAGATTCAGAGACAATTTTTCCGCCTTTCAATTTAGCAGCTAAAAGTGGCTTATCAGAAACCTGATCAACATAAGCAGTAACATTGCTTTGTTTGATGTCGCTGATCCATTTTTCAACAGTAGTTTCATTCGGTAACTTATCTTTATCCTTCTCAGGACCCATGATAATTACGTCGCGGTTTACATCAGTAATGTATTTTTTTGAATAACCATTGATATCGTTTATTGTGATACCTGAAGTTAAGCTATTAGCTAAATTGAATTCATATTCAATACCTGGACTAGCCTCATTTTCAAGGAAGTGACGTAGGTATTCGTTAACAAAACTATTTGATGGAGTTTTATCTTTTTCTTTGAAAGAAGATTCCATGCTAGTCAAGTAAGATTGCTTTGCACGCTCTAGCTCAGTTTCAGTAAATCCAAAACGTTGTACACGTTCAGTTTCAGAAAGTACCGCTTTAAAGCCTCTTTCCATTTCTCCAGGCTTAGCCACAACAAATGCGCTGTAGTTATCAAGTCCCGCAAGGAACGCACTAATATTAGCGCCACCTTGTAAGAATGGAGGGTTTGCTTGCTTGCTTAACTCTGCAAAACGTGAACCTAGCATTTGGTTAAACAATGATCTTACAATGCTATTTCTATAATCAGTTTTGGTGATTAGTTTTGATTCTGGATGCTTAATTATGACTTGCGCTACAGTTACAGGAAATTCCTTATCGGTAACAGTAATAAATTGGTTTTTATTAAGCAAAGGGATAGTGTACTTTGTACGTTCACGTGGCTTTGCTGGCTTTTTAAGATCAGAGAACTTTGTTTTGATTGTCTGCTCCATAGCATCTACATCAATATCTCCAACTACTATAAGAGCCTGAAGATCAGGTCTGTACCAATCAGCATAAAACTGACGTAAAGTTGCAGGAGTAAAATTCTTTAGTACCTCTTCCGTTCCAATTGGCAAACGATTTGAATAACGTGAATTATTGAAAAGCATAGGCAGATATTGGTCCTGCATACGTTGCTGAGCACCTTTTCCTAATCTTTTTTCTTCTATAACCACACCACGCTCTTTATTGATCTCTTCATCACTTAGCGTAGCATCCTGAGCCCAGTCGCGCATGATTTGAATACCGTTTTTAAGGATTTCTGGATCATCTGATGGGATAGGGAGTTGATAAACAGTTTCATCGAAGCTCGTGTATGCATTTAAATCGGCACCAAATCGAACTCCAGTCTTCTGTAAATAATTTACTAGGTCATTTTTTGGGAAATTCTTTGTACCATTGAATCCCATGTGCTCCATGAAATGCGCCAGACCAAGCTGGTCATCATTTTCCATGATAGATCCTATTTTATTAGCAAGATATAAAGTAACCCTGTTTTTAGGTTCTACATTCTTACGAATATAATAGGTAAAACCGTTGGGGAGTTTACCAGTTCTAACTGTCGGATCTAAGGGAATGACCTCTGTGGCCGCGCCATCTTTGCTCTTGGCCTTTGGCTGAGCATTTGCTATTCCGGAAACCGCAATGACTAATGCGACCGAGAAGCTCAAAAATTTATTAATAGTTCTCATATATTAAAATTTATAGTGGATAAGCAATTTAGTGGAAAATATTTAAACTTTAACAATAATATTTTTTTTAAACATTAACCATAGTATTAGAAGCCAAATTAGGATAAATGTTACAGCCCCGGCTAATGAAGCATTAATTGGTGAAAAATATGGGGTGTAAAATGTTTCATACATCCATACTCTTGAA
>Ga0208082_1000374_pt1 | contig 13535 bp, 15 predicted proteins | sample LakMenE09Jun09ns_FD_150683 | JGI IMG/M metagenome (GOLD analysis project Ga0208082, IMG submission 150683) | Freshwater microbial communities from Lake Mendota, WI - 09JUN2009 deep hole epilimnion ns (SPAdes) | ecosystem: Environmental > Aquatic > Freshwater > Lake > Epilimnion/Euphotic zone ... | reverse complement strand
TATCAGTTGATGAAATCGCCGTGGGGACGCGTCTTGAAGGCAATCCGCGAAGACGAAGATGCTGTGAAATCTCTCGGCAAGAATGTGTATTCGTACAAGATGCAATCACTCATTCTTGGCGGTGTGATCGGAACGGTTTCCGGAATGATCTTTGCGCTCGACCGCGGAAGCGTTCAGCCCGACAACTACAGCCGCGACCTCACCTTCTATATTTTGACGGCCCTAGTACTTGGCGGAGTTGCCAAAGTGTCGGGCTCGATTGTTGGATCAATGATGTTCTGGGGTCTCTTCACCTTCATGGACAACTTCCTTCGTCAAGTAGCCGAAGATCCAGTGAGTATTGGCAACTTCACCATCATGAAATCCACGCAAGTCGGACAACTGAACTTCATTTTGATCGGTATCACCTTGATTCTTTTGATGGTGTACCGACCCCAGGGAGTATTTGGAAACCGTAAGGAGATGGCGTTCGATGGACACTGAACGAACTTACGGCGAAGTTGCGACTCGAGCACGCGAATCGTTTCAGGGTGTTGAACGAGTGCCGGGATCTCGAAAGCAAGACCCAATTTTGACTGCTGACAATATCCGTCGTGAATTCGGGGGGATCGTCGCCGTTGATGTCGATCACTTTGAGGTGCAAAAAGGTTCGATCACTGCCTTGATCGGTCCGAATGGTGCGGGCAAAACAACTTTCTTCAATCTGCTCACTGGTTTTGATCAACCAAACTCAGGCGTCTGGAATTTCAATGGAAAATCTATGAACGGAGTTGCATCTCACCGAACAGCCGCTCTTGGCATGGTTCGTACTTTTCAACTCACAAAGAGTCTCACCAAACTTTCAGTGATCGAGAACATGCGTCTAGGCGCAACCAACCAAAAAGGTGAGAAGTGGTGGAACGGATTGTTCGCGGCAGTGTGGAAGGGGCAAGAAGCCGAAGTCACTGAGCGAGCTGACGAACTTCTTGCTCGGTTCAAGATGGACCACATGCGCGACGAATACGCCGGGTCACTCTCTGGTGGTCAGCGCAAATTGCTCGAAATGGCGCGAGCGCTGATGACAAATCCGACGTTAGTGATGTTGGACGAACCAATGGCGGGAGTGAATCCTGCGTTGAAACAATCGCTCAATCAGCACATTCGTGGCCTTCGCGACGATGGAATGACCGTTCTTTTTGTTGAACACGACATGGATATGGTGCACGATGTTTCTGACTGGGTGATTGTTATGGCTGAAGGGCGAATCATCGCTGAAGGAACTCCCGATGACATTTCTTCAAACCCTGCGGTGATTGATGCTTACTTAGGAACCCGTCAAGGTCAGTCGCTATTGGAAGGTGAATGATGGAAAACTCTATTGTCCTTCACGCGCAGGATTTGGTCGCTGGGTACATCCCTGAAGTCAATATTTTGAATGGTTGCGATCTTGAAGTTCGCGCCGGCGAATTCGTCGGCATTATCGGACCCAACGGCGCCGGTAAATCAACTCTTCTTAAAGCGATCTTGGGCTTATGTAAGGTTCGGTCGGGTTCTATCTCATTGAACGGCGTCGATATCACAGGGCGCAAGGCTCATGAGTTGGTGCCTTTAGGAGTCGGATACGTTCCACAGACCAAGAACGTGTTTCCGAGCCTCACTGTTAAAGAGAACCTTGAAATGGGATGCTTCTTGAAGCCATCGGTCTTCAAGGAACGTTTCGCGTATGTCGCCGCCATGTTTCCCAAGTTGGCCGATCGAGCCGCCCAACGAGCCGGAGCGTTGTCTGGTGGCGAACGGCAAATGGTCGCCATGGGAAGAGCACTCATGCTTGAGCCCAAGGTTCTTCTTCTCGACGAACCGTCGGCTGGACTATCGCCAGCGCTTCAAGATGAAGTCTTCGTTCAATGTCGCACCATTAATGCCTCAGGCGTTGCGATCTTGATGGTTGAACAAAATGCCCGTCGTTGTTTGCAAGTGGTAAATAGGGGATATGTGCTTGATCAAGGTCGCAACGCATACACCGGCACCGGACGCGAATTACTCGGAGATCCCAATGTCATCGAGCTGTATCTCGGGACGTTGGCAAAAGCCACTGGTGGCTGACCGTATTAAATTGCCACTGGTGGCTGAGCAAAACTTAAGTAACAAAAAGGCCCCCGGTTTCCCGGGGGCCTTTCCAATTCCTCACTAGTTCATCATCTCGAACTAGCTATTGATCAGTTTGATCACTTACCAGAGTCGAAGTTTTCTCCGAGTGCGTTACCCATGTTGCCATCGGTTCCGTACCACTTCTTGACCTTCGGGCCGATTTCGTTTTCAACGGCGGTACGCAAGATGCGGCTACCTTCGTCGAACGAAATCAACACGACGGCGTCGGGATCGGCAGCGACAATTTCGCCAACTTCAGCGTCGAATGATGCTGCGGTCGGGTCGTAAGCCTTGACACCCTTAACTTCTACACCAGCAGCCTCGAGAACGGCCTTCACAACAGCGGCGATGCCGTTGCCGTAAGCGTCATCAAGATTCATGATGTAGACCGAAGCGGCTCCGTCTTCAATGATCTGGTTAGCAACAACTGCACCCTGAAGTCCGTCGGCCGGAGCGTTACGGAAGTACAAGTTGTCGTCAGCGTAATCACTGAGCGCGGGGCTGGTGTTTGCGGGGCTGAACATGGTGATACCAGCGGCAGTGATCTTGTCGATCACGGTCAAGGTCACACCAGATGAAGCAGCACCAACGATGGCGTCAACGCCTTCGCTGATCAAACGGTCAGCTGTGGTTGAAGCAATGTCAGTTGAAGTGTCACCCGAGTCACCCTGGGTGTACAGAACTTCTTTGCCCAACACGCCACCGGCAGTGTTGATTTCGTTAATTGCGTACACGAGACCGGCGTACTCAGGAGCACCAAGGAACGCCAAGCTTCCGGTTTCGGGAAGAAGCGCACCAATGTGCAACTGGCCGTCACCGGCGCGAGTTGATGTCGTGGTACCCAATTCGACGATTGCTGATTCGGGAGCCGAAGCAGCAATCAAGTTCTCATTGGATGCTTCGGTGATGCGGTTGTCAGCACCGAATTCAAGCATGGCGTAGCTACCTTCGAGGGGCTCACCGTTGCCATTGAATTCGTGAGGACCTGACAAACCGTCATAGTCGGGGTCGCCACCGTCAGCGATGATCGCCATGCAATCAGCAAAAGTCGTGCACTTGGTGCCTTCCTTGGTGATGCCGACAATTTCGTTGGCGTGTGCAGCACCGTCGGTGCCAGCCTTTTCAACTGCCAATGCGATAACAATGGCGGCATCGTAAGCCTCAGCGGCGTAGTTGAAGTCTTTCAAAGCTTCATTACCGAGTGATACCCAGTAATCCGAAACTTGTGTCAGCCATTCTTCGCTGATCTCGGCACCCTTAGGTGTCGTACCCTTCATTCCTTCAAGCTCGCCACCTGCTGCCGGAGCATCAGTTGATGGAGCTTCACTTGTCACTGGAGCCTCGGTGGTGACTGCTACATCGTCGTCGCCGCCGCAGGCTGAAGCGCCCACGATTGCAAGACCGACGAGAAGAGCACCAACGCGACGTGCGCGGGACTTCTGCATATTTTCTCCCCCTATGGAGATATGGGGCGGGTGCCCCTTTGGTTTGGAAGATTTTAGGTTACCCGAGAGTTACATAAGCGAAAACCACAACGGTTTGACTATGTTTGGCAAATGAGCGAAGTTTTGTACGAAGTTGACGGCTTTATCGCCACGATTACCCTGAACGCACCCGAGCGCATGAACACCATTTCTGGCACCATGTTGAACGAACTATCGGATCAACTTTTACGCGGTGACCGGGACCGAAAGGTCCGCTGCATCGTCATCACCGGGGCAGGAAAGGCCTTCTGTGCAGGGCTTGACTTGGCTTCTCAGATGGGTAAAAAGGAAAGCCTCGGGGTCCTCGACGCCGGTAGCGACATGGGCGCAGAGTTTGATCTCCGCACCGCTCCGCCAGTCGTCTTGCACAATTTGGACACTCCCACTATCTGCTCAATCAACGGTGGGGCCGCGGGCTATGGCCTCGACCTGGCCTTCGGCTGCGATATTCGAATCGCCGCAACGACGGCCAAATTGGCTCCAGGCTTCGCAAAACGGGGAATTCTTCCCGAAAGTGGCGGAACTTGGTTGCTGCCACGCATGGTCGGTTACGCCAAGGCGGCCGAAATCTGTTTCACCGGACGCACCTTAAGTGCTGCTGAAGGGCTTGAACTTGGCCTCGTCAATCACGTGGTGCCACCCGAAGAATTACACGCCAAGACATATGGCCTCGCCGAAGAAATCGCGTCCAATGCACCGCTTGCAGTTCGGGCGATCAAGCGCATGATGCGTGCTGCTGAGACTGAAACTTTCGAACAGAATATTCATCACGTTTTCTTGCAGCTTCTCCCGCTTTTCAAAACGCAAGATTTCAAGGAGGGAGTCGCTTCTTTCATGGAGAAGCGTCCCGCAAACTTCACAGGTCGCTGAGTGGACGCATCATCGCCGATTTCAGCGATTGAAGCGCTTTCAACAACGAGAGCTATTCGTCGCTACACGAATGATCCGATACCTGCTGAAACTCTGAATCAGATTCTTTGGTGCGCTTCGCGTGCTCCTAGCGGATCAAACCGTCAGCCCTTTCGATTCCTCGCAGTCACTGATGGCGTAGTTGCTGACAAAGTCAAAAGCCTCCTTGGAGATTCATTTCGCAAAGGCTGGGCCGCCAAGTTGAAATACGACGGCTACCAAACGGGCAGTGGACAAGATCCGAATTCTCCAAAATCGCGTCAAGCCGCGACAATGCAACATTACGTCGACCATATTGAACAAGTTCCCGTGATCGTTTTTGGTTGCCTCGTGCGTTACCGCGATGCTTCGCCCACCGAAGGTGCTTCGATCTATCCCGCCTGTCAGAACTTGTTGATCGCCGCGCGATCTTTAGGCTTTGGCGGAGCTCTCACGATGTGGCACCAAGGAGTTGAAGCTGAACTTCGCGAACTGCTTGCCATTCCCGACAATGTGGCAATTTCAGCGTGCATTACACTTGGCAAACCACAAGGTTCACATGGACCCGTACGTCGTCGCCCAATCGCAGAACTGGTATTTGAAAATCAATGGGGCGCTAGCCCATCTTGGGCCGTCGATCCTGATGGAACTCGTTTCACTTCGGCCGGTCCAAAGTAGTGGACAATGGTTGACGATTCGTATTACCAATTATTGGGAGTCAACCGTTCATCATCGTTAGAAGAAATCGTTTCGGCTCGCCGATTGCTTGCACGTGAGTTTCACCCCGACCGTGGTGGTGACCCCCAATACATGGCACTCATCAATCTCGCTTTTGACGCAATTGTTGCTGGTCATTTCAATCAAGATCCAAGTCCGGCAACGAGAGTTCACGAGCAGGTAGTAACGCCTGACGTCGTCACAAAGTTCTCAGTCGATCGACCTTCGTTCACTATGAACGCTCTTCCCGCGGTGGCCTATGAGGTTTTGCTTCTCGCCGCCCGTGTTCTTGGTGACGTGAGTTCGGATGAGCCGCCATATCTTCTTGAAGTGCAACTTGAAGACCCGCCCATGACTTGGTGTCGATTAGAAATCGTGCCCGATGCCGGATCATCAACTGTGAGTCTCATACTTGATCGTGAAGCAAACCCTCAAGAGATACGCGACCTGTGGGTGAGAACCATCAATGAGATTGGTTTTTCGAACCGTGAGCTGCTTTAGTCAGCCGATCACGGATGGCGAGTCCAATCCCGAGCGGACTCGGCTGAACCACAACAAGGAATTGAACTCCGTCTACATCGCATTGTCTCAGTTGCGCATACATCGTTGATGCGAATGTCACGGGTTCAGTCGACGCATCAAGAACTCGGGCCGAATTCGACTTCCGATTTACAAGCAGTTGATTCGCTTCGGCGATGGTGTCAACGAGTATGACTTGACAGTTTGGCGCGTAGTGCGCGGGCAGCATTCCTGGTGCTCGACTAACGCCAGTGTCTTCAAGTCCAATAGCGATAACCGTTTGAATATCTTCAGTAGAAATTCCTCCGGGTCGCAGCACGACTGGAGTCGGTATTGAACAATCGACAATCGTTGATTCGATTCCAACAACGCAAGGACCGCCATCCAGGATGTAATCAACGCTTGTGCCGAGGTCGTCCCAGACATGCTGAGCGGTTGTCGGACTAACTTTGCCGAATTTGTTCGCCGAGGGGGCGGCAAGCCCAATGTTCATTCGATTGAGTAATTCGAGCGCCATGACGTGTCCAGGAACTCGCAGCGCAACCGTTGAGTGACCTCCGGTCACCACATCAGCGACGCCAAGAGTCTTTTTCACTACGACTGTCAGCGGGCCGGGCCAATAGGTACTACCTAACGTCTCAGCAACGACAGTCCATTCAGAACTGCATGTCCTGGCTAATTCAATTGAGCCGACATGCACAATCAAAGGATGATTGTTCGGTCGGCCCTTCACCGCGAAGATCTTGTTCACGGCATCGACGTTTGAAGAATCTGCGGCTAAACCATAGACAGTTTCGGTTGGGAAGCCAACCAAGCCTCCATTGCGTATTACTTCAATGGCACGATCAATATCGGAGCCAATGGACAGATTGTTCAAGACGGTAACGCTTCCAAGAAACCTAAAGCGGCGTCAAAGAAATCAAAATTCTCAGTCGTTGCAAAATGATCGCATTTCTTCAAAACGACTAAACGCGCGTCGGGCAACAATTCAACTAATCCATCCCCGGGACCAGCAAAATCTTGATCGCCGATAGCAACCAATACTGGACATGTGACCCGAGACAGCTGCTCGGGGGTGTACGGCGCTCGATCACGTTTCATGATTGCGGTCAGAGCCACTCGGTCGTTTCCGGGCTGGTCGGCATAATGGACAAAGAGTCGAGCGAGATTGTTGTCAGGGAATTCCTTGCCTTCAAGGGCTTGCACCAATACGTCATGCGAACCTGATTCATCGCGCTCAATGACGTTGCGTCCAATTCCTGCCAGCACCAAGCTGCGAACTCGGTCTGGATGGTTGATGGCAAGTTGCAAAAGGGTGATTGCTCCAAGGGAAAAACCGACGAGGTCACAAGGTTCATCGGGCATCTGCTCAAGGACTCGCTGAGTGAGATCGCCGTACGCCTCGGGTTCATGAGGCTTAGGAGCCAATCCGTGCCCGAGGAGGTCGACACCGATAACGGTACGTCCAGCGTCTTCGAGCAGGTCAGCAAATCCGCTTGATCTCCAGGTGGATGCAAACGAGCCACCCCAACCGTGGACCAGAACAACTGGTTGACGTGCCGATCCTGCGTTTGCTGCAATATGCCCCATGTAGGTCAAGATACCGCCTAGCCTTATTGCGCCCTTAGGCATGAACGAAGAGAGTTGGCTTCTGCCCATGAAATTTCTCAATGAAACCCCACCTCCGTACGACTTGACGTACAACGATGTCTTCTTGGTGCCAAGCATGTCCAACGTCGGTTCGCGACTCGACGTTGATTTGTCAACCCCCGACAACATCGGCACCACCATCCCACTCGTTGTCGCCAATATGACAGCAGTAGCTGGTCGCCGAATGGCCGAGACAGTGTCGCGTCGTGGTGGCATGGTTGTTTTGCCTCAAGACATTCCACTCGATGTCATTGAGTCGGTAGTTAAGTACGTCAAATCAAGACATCCCATTTATGAAACACCAATCACCCTTACTCCTACCGACACTGTCGGCGAAGCCCTCAGCCTGATTCACAAGCGTGCTCACGGCGTGGTCATTGTGACAGACAACGAACAACGCCCCCTTGGCATCTTCACCGAGGCCGACTCAGGTGGCTATGACCGATTCACCCAACTCCACAATGTGATGTCTACTGAATTGTTGTGCATTCAAGAGGGAACAGATTTAGAAGAGATTTTTCATGCTTTGTCCAACCAACGTTTGACAGCAGCTCCAGTCACAAACAAAGAAGGTCGATTAATTGGTTGCGTGACTCGTCGTGGAGCCCTACGTTCAACGTTGTACGCGCCAGCATTAAACAAGAACAAAGAGTTTTTAACTGCAGTCGCTATCGGAGTTAACGGCGACCCAGCTATCAAGGCAAAGCAGCTACATGCGATGGGTGTTGACGTTTTGGTGGTTGACACCGCCCACGGTCATCAGACCCGCATGATTACCGCAGTTGAGCAAGCCCGCAAAGCAGCTCCCCAAGCAATCATTGTCGCTGGCAATGTTGTGACTGCCGCTGGTACCCGCGATCTCATCAACGCCGGCGCAAACATCGTGAAGGTCGGTGTTGGCCCGGGTGCAATGTGCACTACTCGGATGATGACTGGCGTAGGTCGTCCACAATTCTCGGCAGTTCTCGAATGTTCAGACGAGGCTTGTCGACTAGGCGGTTCAGTGTGGGCCGACGGGGGAGTTCGTCACCCTCGCGATGTGGCGTTGGCCTTGGCTGCTGGCGCCGGCAACGTGATGTTCGGATCGTGGCTCGCAGGGACTTACGAGTCGGCTGCTGACACCATGCGCGACCCCGAAGGCCGTTTGTATAAAGAAAACTTTGGTATGGCTTCTAACCGTGCAGTGAGAAATCGAACACGGCGAGAAGGTCTCTTTGATCGTGCTCGTAAAGAGTTATTTGAAGAAGGCATTTCAACGTCACGTATGTATCTCGATCCCGAGCGTCCAGGAGTCGAAGACATCATCGATCAGATTGTCGCTGGAGTTCGCAGTTCATTTACCTATGCAGGCGCGGCCACAGTTAGCGAGTTCCGAGAACGAGCAGTCGTCGGTATTCAAGGATCCGCTGGGTACGACGAAGGTCGTCCGGTCGGAACTAGTTGGTAGTTGTATGAATAGCGAAAGTGTTGTTGTCGCAATTGATGGCCCGGCGGGTGCTGGAAAATCAACAGTTGCGCGTGCACTGGCTGATGCTCTTCAATTGAAGTACCTCGACACTGGCGCCATGTTTCGTGCTGTCACAAGTCTGGTGCTCAGAGATGGCATTAATCTAAACGACGAAGTCGCAGTTGGTTTCATTGCCACAAACATGGATCTCGACATGGGGAATGAGCAAGTCATCGCTAATGGCATAGATGTGACGACGGATATTCGATCAACAGCAGTGACGGGTGCCGTAAGCACCATCGCAGCCAATTCACGCGTTCGCTCAAATATGCGCGATCGTCAGCGTGCGTGGAGTGATGCGAATTGTGGTGGAGTCATCGAGGGACGCGATATCGGAACTGTGGTTTTTCCTGATGCCGTCCTCAAGGTGTATCTCACTGCTTCACCTCGCGTGCGTGCCGAGCGGCGGGTAGCCGAAGCTGGGGGAGACATTGATGAAATTGAACGCTCCATTGCCGAAAGAGATTTGAAGGATTCAACTCGAACAGATAGTCCGCTACAAGAATCAGCCGACTCTGTTGTCGTTGACACCAGCAACCGTTCAATTGAAGACATCGTCGGCTCAATTGTACAGTTAGTAGAGGAGCGATTGAAGTGAGTGCCGTCGAATCAAAATTGGCAGGAAGTGATTTAGGAAGTCGCTCCTTCTATCAATTGATTCGATTTCTCGTGGTGTCGATTTGTCGCACCTATTGCCGAATGACTGTGAGTGGCCAAGAAAATATCCCGCGAACTGGACCGTTTGTTTTGGCGCCAGTTCACCGCAGTTATATCGATACCCCTATCGCATCCGGATGCACGCGACGTCGCATGCGCTTTATGGGAAAGGATTCAATGTGGAAGCGCCAACCCCTGAATTGGATGTTGTCGGCATTGGGAGCGTTCCCAGTTACCCGAGGAAGTGCAGATCGCGAAGCGATTATGCGGGCCATTCAAGTTCTTAAATCTGGTGAGCCACTCGTTCTGTTTCCTGAGGGCGAACGTAAGTCAGGCCCAGTCGTACAGCCACTCATGGATGGAGCAGCCTATGTTGCTTGCAAAGCCGGAGTGTCAATCATTCCAGTGGGTATTGGCGGTAGCGAACGAGTTATGGGTAAGGGTGCAAAATTTATCTACCCAAGGAAACTCGTCGTCATCATCGGAAAGCCCATTTCTGTTCCGGCATCAGTTGACGGTCGAATGCCCCGCAGCGCTGTCAAAGAAGTGACGACCCAATTACATGAGCAACTACAAATGTTGTTTGATGAGGCGCAAACCAAAGCTGGTTACGCCGCAAAATAACGGACGATCACTTGTGCCAACAACGCTGGGTCGTTGGCGCCACACAGTTCACGGGCTGAGTGCATCGAGAGTTGCGCCACACCAACATCGACTGTCGGAATTCCGAGTTGCGTCGAGGTAATCGGCCCAATCGTTGAACCACATGGCATGGTGTTTTTACTGACGAACACCTGATGGGGTACGCCCGCAAGATCGCAAGTCCGCAAGAAGATCGCAGCCGATTCGGGACTAGTCGCATAACGCTGATTCGCGTTGACCTTCAGCACCGGTCCTAAATTTGGCATAGGACGATGGGCTGGTTCATGGCGATCTGGATAGTTGGGGTGAAGGGCATGGGCGTTGTCGGCCGAGATGCAATGAGACCGAGATAGGGCCTCATGAAATTCAGTTCTCGTGCCTTGGTGCAACGCCTCGAGCAGCCAAGCCAATCGTGGACCTGACGCACCATGCGTGCTTTCAGAACCGACTTCCTCGTGATCAAACAGAGCAATGACTGAGGCTGTATCACCTGAAAGCTCACTCGAGCTTGCGGCGATCAGTCCTTCTGTCGCCGCCCAACATGACACTTGATTGTCCAGTCGACCGCTCGCCAACAGCGATAGGTCTTGTCCAAGTAACGAGGCTGGAGTCAGGTCGTAGAGAGCGATATCCCAAAAGGCGATATCGCTTGTTGAGACTGACATGTGTTCGGACAAGAAATCCGCAAACTCGCCTGGTCGATATTGACCAAGTCCCCAGATTGGAGCGAGGTGAACTTGCTTATCGAGAACAAGTCCCCGGTCGTTGACTTCACGATCAAGATGAATCGCTAATTGTGGAATGCGGGCAATCGCTTGATCAACGCGGACATTCTTGACGGTGCCATCAGTCAGCACTACCCGACCTGCCAATCCAAGATCACGGTCAAGCCACGAGTTGTTCAATATTCCGCCGTATACCTCGACACCAATTTGCTTCCAGCCAAATGAACCTGCATCTGGGAGTGGTTTCACCTTGAGGCACGGAGAATCTGTGTGTGCTCCAACGATTCGGAATTGACGAGTTGACTGTTGTGGGAGAGTCCATGCCAACAAGAGCCCTGCTTCGGCAATAAATCCCCGAGCGGGCACATCTTCGTTGAGACGTCCAAAAGCTGTTTCCACGAAACCAGCGGCACGAAGACGGGCCGCCGAATACTCAACTGAGTGTGCCGGCGATACCGAAGCATTGAGGTGACGAATCAGGCCGTCAACTGACAAATCAGAAAATGAACTCATTGATTGCGTCTCCGTCCATGTCGTTCAATCATTATTTCTGAAATAGTCCGATCGGCAATCCCGATCCGCGTAAATGTGATGTTTCGTTGAGTGTCACGATGCTTCGCTCGCCGCTACCTGCCGCTGCAATTCGATGAATTGACGTGTAGTTCGGATAGAAGAATCCCCGTTGATTCGCCAAACCCAAAACGTGGCAAATGTAGGCGTTGATCACTCCGCCGTGACACACAATCGCAACTCTCTGCGAAGCATGGTTGGCGATGATTCCCTCAATCGAACTCACAGTTCGCGTGATGAACTCTTCTTCGGTTTCATCCACTGAAGTCCATTCACCACGAAGCATTTCCTGCCACCGCGGATCGTTCTTGGCCTTGAGTTCTTCAACGGGCACATAGTGGTTGCTGTTTTTGTCGTATTCAGCGACGCCGTCAACCGTTGTGATGGCCAGTCCTTGTATAGACGCCAATGGTTGAGCAGTTTGCTGGGCTCTTTGCATGGGACTGGCATAAATCGCATGGAGTTTTTCAGAGGCCAAATACTGGGCCATTAACTCAGCCTGCTTGAGACCGTCATTGGCCAACTCAGGGTCGGCGATTCCACTTTCTAGTTCGCGTCGAATGGGAATTGCGTGTCGAATCAGTAGTACTTCCATCGCTCATCAGGATACGCGTGCCAAGATGGACTTATATGGGTCGGAGTCAGGTTATTGAGAGCGTGCGACTTCATGACCGACGCGACGATCTCAACATTTCCCAAGATATGGAGAGTCCGCTCATTGTTTTGATTCACGGGAGCATGGATCGTCAAGCGGCATTTTCTCGCATGGCTCGTTCCTTAAGTCAGTCGTACCAAGTGCTCACATTTGATCGTCGCGGCTATGGGAAATCAGTGCAACAACGTGGAACCTTTTCGGTTGATGAACAAGTCAGTGACCTCAAAGAAATCATCGAGCACTTCGCCGCATCTCAACAAGTTGTCTTGGTCGGGCACAGTTTTGGGGGAGTCGTCGCTTTGTCGTATGCCCAACGATTCCCCGATGCAATCGCGGGTCTGGTCATTTACGAAAGCCCAATGAGTTGGGAATCGTGGTGGCCTAAAGACTCGGGAGGAAGCGCTGCGGTTGCTGTGGCCGATGATCCCGAATTGGCAGCCGAAACTTTCATGCGACGGTTTATTGGTCATCGTCGCTGGGAATCTTTGCCAGAGTCAACCAAAGTTCAACGCCGATCTGAAGGCGAGGCCTTGGTGGGTGAACTCGGCGATATCCGACGCGTGAAACCTTGGAACATTGAACTCGTTCGGGGACCACTCATGGCTGGGTACGGTTCTCTTTCAAAACCCCACTTACAAGCAAGTGCCGAACTTCTCGGAAACCTTCCGGATTGTCGATCAGTCAAGATTGAAGGCGCTCATCACAATGCACATTCTGGATCGCCTGATGAATTCGTTGAACTACTCGTTCAACCGCTCATTCAAAGAATTGTTCAGGGCACCTGGTCTTGAAGATCAAGATCAATCGTAAAGCCAAGAACCTTGCACTGAACTTTGCCTAGCGACGATTCGGCGTTCGCCTTGGCGCTATCAACACAATCAGAAATCTCGGATCGTTGACTGTAGACCAACCCACCCAAGGCAAGAGCGACGATCAAGACGATTGAACGAACCATTGCACTCACCGCAAACTTAAAGACAACGAGTCCGATGACAATCGGCAACAGGGCACCGTATGTCGTGAAGTTCTTTAACTGGGCTTCGTCTAAAGCCCACACACCGATTAAAACAAGACTGACCATCGCCTCAGACTACGCAACTAGCTACACCGCCGTCAGGCATACCTGCTCCAGGGGCGATACTCTGACGGCATGTCAAGTACCAACCCACCTTCGCAAAATCCAATCAGCTTGACTCCACAAGGTCCTCCGACCACAGTGATACCGCTTGAAGATCCAGCGATTCGCCATGATCTATCGCAAGCCCTCACCGCTGAAACAGAAGCAAGGCGCGAAGCCGTCGCAGGTGTTGTGAGTCGTCATCCCAGATCGTTGATCTGTTGGGCCAACATCGGAGATTTAGGTCGCGACCAACTTGAGCGTTATGCCTATTACC
>Ga0208082_1000372_pt1 | contig 13567 bp, 12 predicted proteins | sample LakMenE09Jun09ns_FD_150683 | JGI IMG/M metagenome (GOLD analysis project Ga0208082, IMG submission 150683) | Freshwater microbial communities from Lake Mendota, WI - 09JUN2009 deep hole epilimnion ns (SPAdes) | ecosystem: Environmental > Aquatic > Freshwater > Lake > Epilimnion/Euphotic zone ... | reverse complement strand
ACTAAGGTTGAAAAATGACGACTGATCAACCAAAGCAGGCGACCACTCATACCAAGGCTCATAATCGCAACGCAGCGAATCGCGATTTCGATCCTGCAGATCTTGAACGAGTACGCAAGGGGTTTATCGCCAAGCGTGAAAACGGTTTGATCACCGATGAAAAAGGTCGCTTTGTTGTCAATAGCGACAATTACGAATTCCTACGTGATGGTCGTGAATCGCCAGAGACGGTGAACCCTCAGTTGTGGCGGCATGCAACCCTCAATGCGCATCATGGCCTATTCAAAGTTGCCGACGGCGTATGGCAGGTGCGTGGCTACGACATTTCAAATATCACATTCATTAGAGGAACTAATGGTTGGGTCGTCATTGATCCTCTGACCAGCGAACACACGGCACGTGCAGCGCTCGAACTCATGGATGAACATGTTGAAAAACTGCCAACCACGGTGGTGATCTTCACGCACTCACACGCAGACCACTTCGGTGGAATTCTTGGAGTGACGACAAAGGCAGATGTTGATGCTGGCCGTTGCCAAATTATTGCTCCAGTAGGTTTCTTGCACGAGACCATTGGGGAAAACGTCATTGCAGGTGCCGCAATGAGCAGACGCGCGACATATCAATTTGGCCCGTTACTTCCGCCGGGACCAACTGGCCATGTGGACAGTGGTCTTGGTACTGGTGTGCCAATGGGGCCCCCAGGTTTGCTTGCTCCTACAACGGATATCACATTTACCGGCGAAGAACTTGTGCTCGATGGTGTGCGCGTTGTTTTCCAGCTCACGCCAGAAACCGAAGCACCCGCCGAAATGAATTTCTTTTTTCCAGATCATGGTTGGCTCTGTATGGCGGAGAACTGTTCGCAAACCATGCACAACCTGGTGCCAATTCGCGGTGCGCTCGTTCGTAATGCGCTGAACTGGTCGAAGTACATCAACGAAAGTATTGAGCTGTTCGCAGACAAGGCAAACATTCTCTTTACATCGCACAACTGGCCAACCTGGGGAGTAAGCGATGTGCGCGAGTTCCTTATTTTGCAACGTGACTTGTATAAGTGGATGCACGATCAGACCATGCGTCATGCAAACCATGGAATGACCGCATTGGAAATTGCAGACATGCTCGAATTGCCTGAAGAGTTTCTGGCCCATGAGCACACACGTGGTTTCTATGGTGACTTGGTGCACAACGTGAAGGCTGTCTACCAGCGGTATCTCAGTTGGTACGACGGAAACCCTGCAAACCTAAACAAACTGCCACCAAACGAAGCGGGGAAAAGGTATGTGGAACTTTCTGGCGGAATGGAATCGCTCTTGGCATCGGCCCGCAAGTCATTCGAAGCTGGTGATTATCGCTGGGTTGCCGAAGTGGTGAACCACGCAGTGTTTGCTGACCCGTCAAATACCGAGGCTCGAAACTTGCAGGCAGATGTATTGGAGCAACTGGGCTATCAGGCCGAGTCGTCAACCTTTAGAAATGCATATTTAACGGGTGCACAGGAATTGCGAAAAGGCCCACCTCCTAAAACGACCTCACATGTGCGGGCGCGAAGCCTGATTCGCGCCATGACTATTGAGCAAGTGTTTGATGTTTTATCGGTTCGAGTGATATCGGAAAAGGTTGGTGGACTTGCTCATTGTGTGAACTGGACGTTTACCGACATGGAGGGAACTCCCGATCATCAATGGGTGCTTGGCTTGTCAAATCGAACGATGTATTCCATTCAGGGACGTCACGATAGTAAAGCCACCGCAACCATCACTATTTCGCGAGAACTGTTTCTGGAAGTTATTGCACAGGTCACCACGTTCATGGACGAACTCACCGCAGGAACAGTAACAATCGAAGGTGATGCCGCTGCGTTGCTGAACATCTTTGGCAACCTCGATACGTTTGCAACTGGTTTTGCAATCGTCGAACCGTAATTTTTAGTTGTCGAACCCGTTTGCGGTCATAGCTTTTCGATAGGCCAAAGCAACAGCATCAAATTTCATGTGTAGTTCTTTAGTGATGTCGTACGGAACTTTTTTCGGTAGTTGCGATTCGACGATGGTTTTGTCTTGATTAAAAATGACGTCTTCAAAATCCTGCAGCACTGAAGCGGGTTGGTCATAGTTGTAATTGCGACCAATAATGAGGAAACCGCGTGAGTGTTCGTCGTCAATTGGTTGCGACACAAAGTAGTACACCATGCCTTCTTTGCCGCCCCAACCAAGATGCAACAGCAACGTGAACGGCGTGTGAATCTCGTAGTGCGACGTCCGCATTGGAGATTCGGTACTTGCGTTTGCAAACACGGGGAAGTCGTCGGTGTTTGGTGCTTCCGGACGCATGATGTCGTACTTCACTACATGTCCTTCAGTGCGAACTTCGTAGTCGGGTACAACGGGGCGGTTGATGTCGCCAAGTAAACCTGGGTGCACCCACGGGAAGTGTCCGAAGTCGGTGAAGTTTTCTAATTGGCGCGATGAATGCACATTCCAGTCGTATGGTCCGCAATTCACCCACACCCAGTCGCTTAAACCAAATTCGTCGATGGCTGGAAGTGGCCGTCGTGGTTGGTCTAGTGATACCCAAATCATGTTGTACTGCTCGACGCAATGGTGAGCGGCAATCTGTGCTTTAGACGGAACTTTGGTTGGGTCTTCCAATTGGGGAATGTGTGTGCATTTGCCGGTCGCATCAAATTGCCACCCGTGATACGGGCACATGATGGTGTCTCCCTTTACGCAACCGCCACTAAGTGCAGTACCTCGGTGGACACAAATATCGCTCGTTGCGTGGGCGGTTCCGGCACTATCGCGCCAAACAACCAACGGTTCGCCAAGCAGCCTGACAGACAGCGGTGACGTCCCAAGTTCGGTGGAATAAGCAACGGGATGCAGGGTTCGGCGCACGAGCCAAGGGTACTTCTCCTTGGGTTGTAGTGATCAGGAGGGTCTAGGGTTTTGACGTGGGGGATGTGTCGTCGCATTTTGGGGTGAGTGCTGAATATCTTGCGCACCACCTTGGCGTGGCTGACCTGAAGATCGATTCGGTTACGCCAATTGGCACTGGGCAAATGGCCGAAAGCTACCGAGTGTCGTTTGCTCATGGCACTCATGGTCAATTACCACCATCTGTCGTGGTGAAGGTGCCTTCGCAGAGCGAAAGCAGTCGTGCTGCCTCGCGCATCACACGTTGTTACGAACTGGAAACGGGTTTCTATACCCATGTTCGTTCATTGGTAGGAGTAAGTGCTCCGAATTGTCTGCATGTGTGGTTTGATGCGCCAAACGACGACTTTGTATTGGTGCTTGAAGACATTGTCGACGGCAAACAAGGTGACCAGATATCTGGAGCGACAGTGGAGCAGGCTCGTGCGGCAATTGACGAACTTGTTCAACTGCATGCGCCGTTATGGAACTCAACGCAGTTGGACGCACTCAGTTGGATGCCGCGGCACACGATGGAGAGTTCGCAGGGCACTCGCGACTTGTTGCGATCAGTGTTCGCCGGTTTTGCCACGAGGTTCTCTTCGCTTGTGAGCGCAGAGGTATTGGAACTAGGAAGTCGGCTGGTTAAGAACATCGATGGCTACGATCGCGCGTTTCCAAACAACGAAACCATTGTGCATCGCGACTTCAGGCTCGACAACTTGTTGTTTACCGACACATCAAAAGGAACACACGTAAAAGTGGTGGACTGGCAAACCGCCAGCATTTCGGCAGGCGCAACTGATCTTGCGTATTTCATCGGTGCAAGTTTTAGCCCCGAGCAACGCCGTGCAGTAGAGGGCGAACTTGTCCGCAGATACTGCGACGGATTATCGCAAGCGGGAATTTCCATGTCATGGGATGATGTATGGGACCAATACCGGTTGTTTGCAACTTCTGGCTACATCATGGCCATCGTTGCAAGCATGTTGGTCAAACAGACAGAACGTGGAGACTCGATGTTTGCGGCGATGGCAAACCGCCACGGGCAACAAATGATTGATCTAGAAACATTGTCACTCTTTAGATAGGAAACATATGGCACTTTTTGACGCAGAAGACGAACGGTTTGGTCATCAACTTCCGGAACCATTCCGCAATGTTGTACATCACAACGACAGCTGGCGAGAAAGTCTGTTCTTCATCATGCAAAAGCGCAACGAACCAGGCGACGTGCTTATTCTGACGCTTGCGCATTTTCCAGCACACAATGAGATGGACTCATTGCAACTAGGCCGTGTTGGTAGTTCGCCAGTGATGGCACGTCATGCGCGTGCAACTGATGCAGACCCAAATAATTGGAACGTTGGCCCAGTCTCAATTGACATTGTTGAACCAAAGAAGAAAATCCATCTACTCGTGCGTAAGTCGGTTGCAACGCCAGTTGAACTCGACATCACGTTTACGGCACGAACGGCTCCGTATCAATTGCGTCGTGGAACTATGAAGGCCGGTAATGAAGTGGTGTGGGATCAGACGCACATGTTTCAAAGCGGAACGTACAACGGCACGTACACGCACAATGGAAAGACTTACGAAGTAGACAATTGGTGGGGACAACGCGACCACTCATGGGGTGTGCGCGTGCATAACCGTTGCCCAATGTGGATGTGGACGCCAATTCAACTCGAAGAAGGCTTCTTGCAGGTGTGGCACTGGGAGTACCCAAATGGCGCGCGTGTGTATAACGATGGTTGCTTTGCCCCTGTTGGCGGCGGCGACCCAATACCGGTTATTGCGTTTGAACACGACTTGCAGTGGCAAGACGCAAAAGGCAACGACGTGTCGTACGGGCAATTCGGCGAAGAGGTCGCTGGTCTTGCAGGCGTTCTCAGTTTCACTCTTGAAGGTGGACGCAAGATTGTTGTGGAAGGAACGGGCAGGTGGGCTCAGCGATACAGCGGCATCGCATTAAAGACCCCAAACGTTCTAGGTGGAGGACTTTCCGAAATGCAGGTGACAACCTCGGATGGCCAGCGCGGAAGTGCGATCTATGAATTGACAGGGCAGTGGCACCACCGTTATTTCCCAATCGGACGTGGGGAAAAGTTGCCGCCCTTAGGCGTAACGCCGGGCGAATTACACTCGTGACATACATATACAGGGAGCACTTCAATGAATAACGAACAGTTCGCAAAAGTAAAAAGCGGCAAAGGTTTTATTGCAGCACTCGATCAAAGCGGTGGCAGCACTCCAAAAGCGCTTTTGCTATACGGCATTGAAGAGAATGAATACTCGGGTGACGAGCAGATGTATGACCTCATCCACGCAATGCGCAGCCGCATCATCAAGAGCTCAGCGTTTTCTGGTGAACGTGTTCTTGGTGCCATCTTGTTTGAGATGACCATGGACCGCAAGATTGACGGCAAGGGGTCGGCAGAGTTCCTCTGGCAGGACAAAGGCGTAGTTCCATTTTTGAAAATTGACAAAGGCTTGGCCGATGAAGCCGATGGCGTGCAGGTAATGAAGCCAATGCCAGAACTCAATGCGCTGCTTGAGCGCGCGAAACAACACGGCGTGTTTGGCACCAAGATGCGTTCGGTCATCAAGTTGGCTAACGAAAAGGGAATCAAAGCAGTTGTTAGCCAGCAGTTTGAAGTTGGCAAGCAAATCATTGCTGCTGGTCTCGTACCAATCATTGAGCCAGAAGTAGACATCAAGAGCCCACAGAAGGCGGAAGCCGAAGCGCTTATGAAGTCTGCAATTTTGGCTGAGTTGAATTCGCTCTCAGCAGATCAAAACGTGATGCTGAAGCTCACGCTTCCAAATACCGCAGGGTTCTTCGACGAACTAGTCGCACACCCGCGTGTTGTACGTGTTGTTGCGCTTTCGGGTGGTTATAGCCGTGCAGATGCAAACGTCGCGCTTGCAAAGAACAAGGGAGTCATTGCCAGTTTTTCGCGTGCACTCACCGAAGGTTTGTCAGCAAAACAGAGTGATGCAGAATTTGATTCGTTGCTGAATTCAGCAATTCAAGGAATTTACGACGCCTCAAACACCTGATGCACAGGTAACGCCTGTGCCGCGAATGCCGCAGTAGCCGTCAGGGTTTTTTGCTAAGTATTTCTGGTGGTATTCCTCGGCTATAAAAAACGTGTCGAGCGGTGCAATTTCGGTAGTGATTGTTCCGTATCCGGCAGCGGTGAGTCCTGCCTGGAAATTACGGCACGTTGTCTGCGCATCTGCAGCCTGTTCATCACTCGTGGTGTAGATGGCGCTGCGGTATTGCGTGCCAAAGTCGTTGCCTTGGCGCATACCTTGTGTTGGGTCGTGGTTCTCCCAAAAAACATTCAACAATTCAGAATAAGAAATAGTTGATGGATCAAACTTCACGAGTACTACTTCTGCGTGATGGGTGGTTCCACTGCACACTTCTTTGTATGAAGGGTTAGTCGTCACGCCGCCTGCGTAACCAACGGCAGTTTCTGACACTCCAATAAGAGACCAAAACAAGCGCTCGGCTCCCCAGAAGCAACCCATGCCGAACACTGCGGTTTGTGTGGTGTCCATTCGCACAATGTACCCCCGATTGGTAGCGTCTTGCCAGTGAGAACGCGCCGCACCGACATTGAAGGAATGCGTGCGCTCGCAGTTGGATTAGTGGTGCTGAATCACGCTGGTGTGCCATGGCTATCCGGCGGGTACATCGGTGTAGATGTGTTTTTTGTGATCTCAGGGTTTCTGATTACTCAGTTACTTATCGATGAAGCAGACAAAGGCTCATCCATTGACCTGCGCAATTTCTGGGCACGACGCGCGCGGCGCATATTGCCGATGTCAATCCTGGTAACCCTTGTAACTGTCGTTGCTGGGTTGTTCATGCTTGAACCAGGCAAAGTACGAGATCTCAGCGCAGTAGGACTTGGAGCACTTGGTTTTTGTACCAACATCGTGCTGTTTTTCCGAACATCGGACTATCTGTCGGGTGTAACAGCACCGTCTTCGCTGCGACATTTTTGGTCGCTTGCGGTTGAAGAGCAGTTCTATTTGCTCTGGCCTCTCGTGGTGTTTGCTGCGCTGAAATATGGCAAAGCCAATTGGAAGAAATGGTTGATTGGGGCCGGTGCTCTCGCGGGGGTTGCCTCGCTAGTCACTTCGATTTTGATCACCAAAGGTCATCCAGGCGCGGGTTATTACCTTCCGTACTCACGCTTCTGGGAAATCAGCGCGGGAGCATTGCTCGCACTTGCCGGTTCACGCTTCGACAAGATTCCGAACATGGCGAGGGCAGTTGGCGGGTGGATTGGACTCGTTGCGATAATCACATCTGCAGTGATCTTTTCGGAGTCCACAGTCTTTCCTGGCTATGCGGCGTTACTTCCTGTTGTTGCAACGGTATTCGTGCTTGTTGCAGGTAGCGCCAAGTTCGGACCGGTGTCGTTGCTTTCACTGGAACCGATGCAGAGTCTTGGGGCACGTAGCTACTCGCTGTATTTGTGGCACTGGCCATTACTCGTATTAATAGAGGCGCGATTCGGAACGCCATCAGCTTGGGGGAAAGCATGGATTGTGGTTGCTGCTTTGGTGCTGTCAGCAATTTCATATCGTGCAATTGAGCAGCCGGTTCGCCACAACACGTGGTTGTCTGCAAATTCGGTTCGCAGTTTGAGTGCTGCTGGTCTAGCGCTATCACTTAGTTTTTCTGCAGTGGTGGTGTTGTTTGCGGTAGCACCAAAAATTGATGCAGGGGCGATGCAATTGGCAGAAATGGAAGCAGCGCGAGAAGCGGCAATCTCTGGCGATGCTTCCGGTAATGGTCAAGGTGTTGTACCTGAAGTTAAACCAGTGAACGTATTGTTGCTTGGCGATTCAACTATGGCAGGGCTTCGATGGTTTGAAGAAGGCACAAAAACTTTGCGGGGGTTCACGTACACACTTGACGCCGAGTCGTGTCGACGAATTTCAGAGTGGTCGTGTTATGGACGCGAAAAGCGCACGCCAAAGAATGTGATCAGCGTTTTGGAAAACACCACTGAAGCATTTGATGCAGTGGTGTTAATGGCAGGGTATGACAGCAGCGCAAAGAGAATTGGAGATGAGTACAAAGACCTCATCGATGTCGTTCGCGCCAAAAATCTGAAAATGATTGTCCTGACGTACAAGGAATCACTCTATTTTCCTGCATCAGGTTCTCGTGGGAAGCGTTCGGTGTATGCCGAGTTCAACGCTGTAGTTCGCGACGTGGTGGCACGCGAACCGCAACACTTCGTGCTCGCAGATTGGAACGCGTATAGCTCCGGCCAAAAATCGTGGTTTAGGCCAGATGGAATTCATCTCAATATCGATGGAACACTCGCACTTGGTGCATTCATTAGTACGGCGGTAGCGGAAAGCGCTGACAATCCTTGTCCGTTCGCCTCGGTGTATCCGTGTACATATGCCAACAACCTGCCTCAGGCAACAGATTTCCTCACAGAATTTAATGTCGCCGACACCGAAATGCATTGTTACGAAGACGGTGATTCGCGAAAGAAAACGTGCACTACTGATAGGCGAATTTAGAAAAACTCGTTAGTCACTGCAACAACCGCTTGTGCGTTTCGTTGCGCATCTTCTTCGCTCAGAGTTGGGCCGAATTCAACTGTCATGCTGACGCCCTTTGGTCCCTGAAATGACTTTGCCCAATTGGCGCCTGTTCCGCCAAATACTGCTTCAAGGAGAGGCTTATCTCCCGTGTAACCGCAGAGGCAATCCAATTCAAGAAGCGGCAACCCAACCAACGATGCGTATTTCGCGCGAACATCGCCGTCGTGCCCGGTTCCTGGTCCAATGCGGAAATAGTCCTGGTGATACCAAATAACGAACTGTGGTTTCACGAGTTCGCCAAGTTTCACAACACCCTGCACCTCGGGCTCACTTGCGCTGTCTGATCCCGAATATTGCCACGAACCTGGCTTACCAATTTTCTGCCAGTTGCCCGGAAAATTTCTGTTGAGATCGACACCGTTGGCGTTCTGCCTGGTGCGCAGTTGTTGGCCGTCTGGGTTCATTGATCGAACCATCCACAGGTCGATGTTTCCTTCTAGGGGCAAGTCGCGAAGAATGTCCACTACGCGATTGCCAACAAACTCGTCGCCATGAATGCAACCGATGACTAGTACTCGTGCGCCGTCGCTTCCGCTTTGACGTCGATAGAAGGTAAGCGGGACGCCCTGAACAGAACGGCCAAATTCGATGTCGGTGTTTAATGGAACTTCACCAAATTTGTTGAACCACCCCGGTTCGGCAGGGGTGTCCGGGTTCGCCGTGTCACCGTTTGTATCGCCAGCTGAGTCTGAACTGTCCGAGCCTCCAGTGAAAAGTTTTGCCCCCTGGTACAACACGCCGGCAGAAAGTACGCCGAGTGCAATTGACTTTGCTGAAAGATCGCTAAGGAAATTTCGCCGCGAGATGATTTCTGATTCTTCAACAATGGGAATTGGTTGCGTGTTTTGAATTTCTTCGGGTGTTACAACAACTGGCGACGATGTGAATGAAGCACGACTACCAGATTGATCTGTATCCACTCTCCAAACATGACCAGTTTCATCTGTGTAGGAGATGGCAAGAATCTTTGTACGCGCCTGTGTTGCGGAAATCAGGCCGCTATCAAACTGCGCACACGTTTCTTGATACACACGATTCATGCGCGCAAACTCATCATCTAGGCGAGTAACGGTTTCAACTTGCTTAAATGAAGCACGTCTGCCCGACTTCTTTGGATCAACTACCCATGTGCGGCCCTGGCTGTCGACTGCGCGTAATCCCAAAATTGTGGTGCGGGCAGATTCAGAAGAGATTTCGTTGTTGTCGAATGCTTCGCACGTTTCGATGTAGATGCGGTTCAAACGCTCTAGCTCTGGGGGGAGTGGGGGATTTGGCGGCATGTTCACCACGACTTTAGTGCAGTAACCAATTAACTTCTGCTTGTCCTGGATCGTAAAAGTGGTCTAATGTACGCACTACGGGAGAGTGTCCGTCAAGCGGACAATCTGTCGGGGGCCCAAACAATTACCAATCAAAACCATTGCCAAGGAGACTGCTCATGTCTGCAACTGACTCACCAACTCGACTTCATCACACTGCATATTTGTCGAAAGACCTTGAAGCCACTCGTGCGTTTTACGAAGACCTTGTTGGCCTTCCGCTCGTTGCAACCTGGTCTGAGACCGACGAACTCTTTGGCGCGGAGCGCGTGTATTGCCATTGCTTCTTCGGAATGCCAGACGGAAGTGCGCTTGCATTTTTCCAGTTTGCAAACAAGTCAGATCAAGACCTCTTTGACCCAGAGCTCACACCTTCACCATTCCGCCACATTGCGTTGAATGTTGCTGCGAAGACACAAGATGAAATCTTTGAACGCCTGCAGAAGGCGCAGTGGAAGCCTGAGGGCACATATGTGCTTGAACACGGTTACTGCCGTTCGTTGTACACCGAAGATCCAAACGGCATGTTGTTGGAGTTCACCGCAGATGCACCTGGTGCCGAAAAGATCAACGCTGCTCGCAAGGTGGATGCGCACGCAACACTGAAGCGTTGGCTTGCAGGCGACCACACCAGCAACAACACCTACCGCTAGATCGGACGCACCCCCTACAACATGGCTGAATCGTCGATCGTTCTTGTCCACGGTTCGTTCTTTTCTTCGTGGACATGGGTGCCAGTAATTGAACGACTCAATCTTCATGATGTTGATGTGTTGGCGATTGAACTTCCACTGACATCGTTGGCAGATGATGCGGCGGTGCTTCGAGGAGCAATTGCTGAAGCGACAAAGGCCGGCCCAGTAACGGTGGTGTGCCACAGCTATACGGGAATCACAGCCGCAGTTGGTGGGCATGGTGCACAACACATCGTTCACATTGCAGCGCGCATGCCTGCAGTTGGCGAATCGCAATCTGAATTGAACAAAGACTGGGGTAACCCGGAATTTCGTTCATGCTTCACAATTGCTGAAGATGGCACTATGTCGTTGACAGATGGTGCAGATGCGTATCTGTTCAACAGGAGCCCTCAAGGTTTAACACGGTATGCAATGAACAATCGCCGTTCAATGAAAAGCGAGATTCCATCAAGTCCAATTGAAAATCCTGCGTGGAAGAATATGAAGAGCAGTTATCTCGTATGCACCGATGATCGTGCTGTCAAGATAGAACAACAACGCATGCGTGCGCAATGGGCGGACCATTCAATAGAGATGGACTGCGATCACTCGCCGTTCTTCTCGGCACCAAAGCAAACTGCCGATTTCATTCTTGAAACTCACCTAGCGGTGACAGGCGGATAACCGTGAATCAGGGAGCCAGTGGGCGGGTAGTGGGCAAGAGCGCCATGCTTGCAAAGTCTGAAGTAATCGATGCCGCAGTAGACATGAGCAGCGGCAAATGGTCTTTCTTTAATACTGCAATGGACGTTTCTGCGGCATTCACCGTCACGTTTACGGCAGCGATCGTGCGACCTGTGGCATCACGAACTGGCGCGGCAATAGAACGAATGCCAAACGACAGTTGTTCATCAGACATTGCCCAGCCGCGTTTGCGAATTTCTGCAAGTGATTCATCAAGTTCTTTGCGCACAAACTTCAGTCGCGGCACAACACCAGACTCTGAAGGAATCTTCAAGACGGCATCAAGTTCTTTTGCGGGCAAGTCTGCAAGAAGCACGCGACCCATGCTGGTTGCGTATGCAGGGAACCGAGTGCCAATGTGCACCGACATTCCGATGATCTTGGGAACTGGAACACGTGCTGTGTACACAATGTCGCTGCCAACGAGTTGCGACAAGGAGCTTGACTCTTTGGTTTTTTCAACGAGCGACTCTAAGTGCGGACGGGCAATGTCCCACATGCCTTGCGCACTGATGTACGCGGTTCCAAGTTCTAAAACTTTTGGCGTCAGCATGTACATGCCATTAACCACACGTACATATCCAAGCGATTCAAGGGTGAGCAACAACCGACGAGTAGTTGGACGTGCGAGCTTGGTCGCTGCAGCAACATCGCTCACTGAAAGCGCCAAGTGCGAAAGAGAAAACGCGCTAATGACTTTTAGCCCGCGCGCAAGAGCCTCAACAAAATCTGGTTCGTTTGGCTTTGGTCTCATACATGTTTCTCCGCCTCAACTGTGGCACAAACAATTGGTTCAACAAGAAAGGCCGGTTTTTCATGGCATCAACTAATGGCACGGCAAGACCACTTGAGGGTCTATTAGTAGCCGATCTTTCCCGCGTGCTCGCTGGCCCGTATTGCACCATGTTGCTAGCTGACATGGGAGCCACGGTTATCAAGGTGGAAAGCCCTGCAGGGGACGACACTCGAACCTGGGTGCCACCAACGAAGGGCGATGTCGCCACGTACTACATGTCGATCAACCGCAATAAGAAGTCCATTGTTCTCGATTTCGGGAAAGAAGAAGACCTCGTTCTTGCTCGCGAGTTAGTGCAGCGAGCCGATATTTGCGTCGAGAACTTCAAAGTAGGCGGGCTGAAGAAGTTTGGTCTGGACTACGAGGCAACATCGAAGACAAACCCAGGTTTGGTGTACTTGTCAATCTCGGGGTTTGGTACCGATAAGGGTGCAAAGCTTCCGGGTTACGACCTGATCGTGCAGGCAGTTTCTGGGCTCATGAGCTTGACGGGCGAGCCAGATGGCCCGCCATATCGCGCGGGAATTTCGGTGTTCGACGTAATGGCCGGATTGCACGGAACCATTGGTGTGCTCGCTGCGCTAAATGAGAAGAACAAAACAGGCAAAGGGCAACACGTTGAAGTGAACTTGTTGTCGTCAGCCATGTCAGGCTTGGTGAACCAAACTGCTGCGTACACGCTTGCCGATGTAGTTCCATTCCGCATGGGCAATGCGCACCCAAGTTTGTTTCCGTACGAAGCACTGCCAACAAAGGACCGCGACCTCATTATTGCTGCAGGTAACGACAAACAGTTCCGTGCCTTGGCCAAAGTGCTGGGCATTGAACATGTTGCTGATGATCCTCGTTTCAAAATCAATGCCGATAGAACCAAGAACCGTGAAGAACTGCGACCAATGTTGCTTGAACAACTTGCTAAATGGAACTCAGATGATTTGTTCTACGCGTTGAACGATGTTGGCGTGCCGTGTGGCCCAATTAACTCAATCGGTGATGGTGTCGAGCTTGCTGAAAAACTTGGTCTTCGCCCGCGCGTTTCAGTTGGTGAAGGCGACCGTCAAGCAGACTTGGTGCGCAACCCAATTACGTTTAGTAATGGAGAACTGAGTTACACGATGCCGCCGCCACACCTTGGCGAACACACCGATGAAATTCGCAACTGGCTTTCTACAAAGGGGTAAACATGACGACAAAACAAACCTACAAAACCGGTCTTGGAACTTCTGATGCCGACAGCATCACACTGTTGGGTCACGATCTAGCAACGGAGATTCTTGGCAAGTATTCCTTCGGTGAGTTGTCGTACTACTTGATTACGAAGCGTCGCCCAACTCCTGGTCAATTGGTGATGTTTGAGGCTGTGCTTGCATCACTTGCCGACCATGGCTTCACGCCAACTGCAATTGCTGCGCGTCTTACGTATGCAAGTGCCCCCGATTCATTGCAAGGTGCGCTTGCTGCAGGCTT
>Ga0208082_1000371_pt1 | contig 13644 bp, 15 predicted proteins | sample LakMenE09Jun09ns_FD_150683 | JGI IMG/M metagenome (GOLD analysis project Ga0208082, IMG submission 150683) | Freshwater microbial communities from Lake Mendota, WI - 09JUN2009 deep hole epilimnion ns (SPAdes) | ecosystem: Environmental > Aquatic > Freshwater > Lake > Epilimnion/Euphotic zone ... | reverse complement strand
GGTCTTATTACAGAATATACTGATGGTACTACAAAGTACGCAGGTATCGTTCGTGATGCTACCGATGGAGTATTTAAACTTTTTGAAGATGCAGCAACAAAGCCTTCTTCAACTGTAAACTTTGCTGAGGCTGGTCTAGGATACGGAGATCTACGGGTAGATGAAATCACCGCAGCATCTGCAGTTATAACTAATATAACAATTGGAACAGTTGATCAAACTGAGATTGCTCACCTAAATGGCGTAACTTCAGCAATTCAAACTCAGTTAGATGACAAGTCAACAGCATCAAAAACAGAAACTCTTACAAATAAGACTCTGACATCACCAGTACTTACTACACCAGATCTTGGAACACCTTCAGCAGCAACACTTACAAATGCAACTGGTCTTCCAGTATCAACTGGTATTTCAGGTCTTGGAACAGGAATTGCAACATTCCTTGCAACACCAAACTCTGCAAACCTTTTAGCAGCAGTAACTGATGAAGTTGGAAATTCGAGTGGTGCAAAGTTAGTATTCAATAACAATGCAAACTTCCAAACCGCAGTTAGTACTCCACAACTTGTTTTAACCGACGTAAGCACTGCAGCGCTTGGTACAATTGAAAGTAGTCATGTAGGAACAATATCAGGTACTACTTTAACAACACTTACAACTATGGATGAAGCAGTTTCAGGATTTGAAACTTCTAAATTAATACTTTCAATGAGAAAAGGTAACGATATTCATATGTTTGAAGTTCTTATGGGACTTGATGGAAATGGCAACGTTTATCAAACAACTTATGCTGAAATTATTAGCAATGAGTCTCTTGGTGATCTATCATTTACAGTAACAGCAGGTGTTGTTAGTGTTAAACTAACTCCAACCACTGTAGGAACTCTTGCATATACATTAAATAAAAAAATGTTTAAGTAGTTTAAAATAAAAAAAATAGGGGGAAATAAATGGCAACAATAGACAAAGACTTTAGAGTCAAGAATGGATTAGTCGTAGCAAGTGGCGGTACATTTGGCGGGACAGTGGTAGTAGGAACTCCTACAGAAAACTCTCACGCAGCAACTAAAGCATATGTAGATTCAGCAGGAATGACTGTTGGCGCTACTGCCCCTGCTTCACCAAATAATGGACAGCAATGGTTAGATACTTCAACAAATAGAGTAAACTTTTATTATGATGGTTCTTGGTATACCCAAGCAACTATTGATGATACAAGCAATCTTCCACAGCATATTCACGATACAGCAATTGATGGAACTGGTTTCATAGTATCTCAGTTCTATGATGGCTCAACATTCAATAGCCCACAGGGTGCAGGTTTAGATGCTGGAGGTCCAAGTACATCAACTTGGACAGTAGTATTTGATGGCGGAAGTGCAGTAGATAACTTCAATTAAAAAGGGGTTATAATAAGATAGTAAATGGGCAGCACCCATAAGGAGAAATAAAATATGGCAACAAGAATGCAACAGCGTAGAGGTACTGCAGCACAATGGACTGCAGCAAACCCAACTTTAGCAGCAGGCGAAATCGGGTTTGAGACAGATACAAACAAGTTTAAAATGGGTAACGGTTCTTCAAACTGGGTTGCACTAACATATTTTGCTAACAATTCAGCACTAACAGACCTCCTTACAGGATCCCCAGAGGCACTAAATACCTTGGATGAAATTGCAGCAGCAATTAATGATGATCCAGCATTTTTCACAACAATAGCAACAAACTTATCAACTCATGCATCTGATACAACATCTATTCATGGAATTGCAAATACAGCGCTACTTGCAACACAGTCATATGTTGCAGATCAAATTGCTTCAGTAACAGGAGATTATTCAACACTTGCAGGTGTAGGAATTGACTGGAATGCTGATACAGATGCGTTTGATATTGCTAATACTGTAGCCACTGTAGCCAACATAACTACTCACAATGACGATACAACAGGAGTTCACGGCATTGCAGACACTTCAGTTCTTGCAACCACAACAAATGTATCAACTGCTCAAACTGCAGCAGAGACTACAGCATCTGGATATGTGACAACACATAATTCAGCAACAACAAATGTTCACGGAATTGCAGATACTGCAGTATTAGTTACAACAACTGGAACACAAACTTTAACAAACAAAACAATTACATCTCCTGTAGGACTTGTAAAAGCAGATGTAGGGCTTGGAAATGTTGATAATACAGCAGATTCAGCAAAGCCAGTTTCAACTGCAACTCAGACAGCCCTTGATCTTAAACTTGCTTCTACAACAGCAGCATCAACTTATGCTCCATTGGCCTCAGCAGCACTTACTGGTACTCCAACAGCCCCTACTGCAGCAGCAGAAACTAACACAACACAAATTGCTACTACAGCATTTGTTCGTGCAGAAGTTGCAGCACTGGTAAATAGTGCAGCAGGAACTCTTGACACTCTTGGAGAAATTGCAACCGCACTTGGAAATGATGCAAACCTATCTTCAACACTTACAACAAGCATTGGGCTTAAGGCGCCTCTTGCTTCACCAACATTTACAGGAACTGTAACACTGCCAGCAGAAGGAATTGTATTCTCTGATGGTACACAGGCTCTTGAAGGTGTTCCATCACGTACACCGATTATTCAAAAGACAGCATCTTATACACTTTCAGCACTTACTGAAAGAGATGATTTAATTGAAATGTTCTCAGCATCAGCAGGAATAACTCTTTCAATCCCAACAGATGCTACGCTAAACTTTCCAATAGGAACGTCTATTGATATTCTTCAAACTGGAGCAGGACAGGTAACAATAGCAGCAGTAACACCTGGAACTACAACAGTAAATGCAACACCTGGTTCAAAACTTCGTACACAATGGTCATCTGCAACTCTCTTTAAGAGAGCAGCAAATACATGGGTTATCTACGGCGATTTGACAGCGTAATAAAAATTCAATAGGAAATTAGGAGAATAACATGGCAGCAGGAAAAAAAGCAGGTAGAAAGTCACAAGCATCAAATGACTTTTTGGAGCCACTAGCACCAACAGGTGTTACAGCAACAAACGTAGGAACAGCAAGAGCCTTTAATAATGGTTCAGCAACCGTTTCTTTCTCTCTACCAGCACTTTCTCCAGCAGCCACATCTTTTACTGTTACATCATCTCCTGGATCTTTTACAGGTACTGGCGCTAGTTCACCAGTCACAGTGACTGGTCTTCAGTCTAACACTGCCTATACATTTACAGTAACAGCAACAAACGCTGCAGGAACATCTGCTGCTTCAGCAGCATCTGCTTCAATTACTGCAACAACAGTACCAGCAACACCTTCAGCACCAACTGTAACTACACAGGTTAATCAAGATAACGTTTCTTGGTCTGCCCCAGCAACTGGTGGTTCTGCAATTACTGGATATACCTGGGCATCTTCTGATGGCAAGGGTGCAACAGTAGGATCAGCAGTAATAACTGCTGCAGTTACACAAGAAGGCGGAACTGCTCAGACATATACTGTTTATGCAACAAACGCCAATGGAAATTCTGAAGTATCTCCAGCATCTAACTCTGTTACCACTACCCCGCCTTTCTTTCCACCATTCTTCCCACCGTTCTTCCCATTCTTCCCACCATTTTTCCCACCATTCTTTCCGTTCTTCCCATTCTTCCCACCTTTCTTCCCACCATTCTTTCCACCTTTCTTTCCACCATTCTTTCCGTTCTTCCCATTCTTTCCACCTTTCTTCCCACCATACTTCCCATTCTTTCCTAACTTTTATGGAAACATTGGTTGTATTGAAGCAGAGACTGAGTTACTTACTCCAACTGGTTTAGTTAAGGCTAAAGATCTTCAAATTGGAGATACAGTCTACTCAATAGACCTAAATGAAATGGGTCCAGACGAAGAAGACACATACATGCTATGGAGTTCAAACTCCTTAACAGCAAAAACTGCAGGATACGTAGAGGCTACAATTACAAACATTAGTCTTTCTGTTAAAGACAAGGTAGTATTCTTTAATAATAATAGATCAGCCTCGTACTCTCTTACACAGCCAATCTTTATTAAAGACGCAGAAGGTACGTTTGGAATGAAAATTTCTTACGACATATGTGTTGGAGATACGCTAATCAAAATACTTGCTGATGGATCAATAACAGAAGAGTTGGTAATCCGTATAGGATACACAGAACTTCCAGAAATATCAACTTACGCTATCTCTGTTGAACCGTATGACTGGTTTATCGCTGGTGGATTCTTAGTTCACAATAAGTAATAAAAGATAATACCCCCTTAAAGAAAAATCTAAAAGGGGGTATTTCTTTTTCATAAAATATGGTATCATTAGTTATAGAGAAAAAAGGGACAACATGAATTATCATACTTTGCCAGAAGCAAATATTAACGATGAAAACTCTAACCACTGGTTTACAAAAGATAGATCAGAAACAGCATCAAACAGAATTCCTAATAGACAACTAGATGAAAATATTGTTGTTGAAAATCTTGGACTAGGTTTGCATGTCTACCATAATACATTTTCTTTAGATGATGCCAACAGATATATAGAGACTCTTGAGTCAAATTTAGGAAAAAATGGAAAATATAGTTGGTCAGAAGCACAGGTAACAAACTCTTCAACACCAATTAAAAAGGCAAGAGACTGTGTAGACTTTAAATATAAACAAGAAAATTTAGGGCCTAAAAATAATACTAATTCAGAACTAATAGATTTGCACGAAGAGATATATCAAAAACTTAAGTATTGCATTGATGATTATGCAAAGTACTGGGGTATTAATGTAGTATATTATGAGGCTTTTAACTTTGTTAAGTATGAAGGAGAAGGCACACACTTTAATATTCATGCAGACCATGGACCAGCCTATAACTGTACAGTATCTGCTGTAATATATATCAATGATGATTATAAAGGCGGGGATCTAAAGTTCCCACGATTAGACAATCTTATTATTAAACCAAGAGTAGGAGATATAGCGGTATTTCCATCAAACTATATTTATGAACATGCCTCACTACCAATGGAGTCAGGAACGAAATATTGTGTTGTTGTTATGACTGATATTAATGAGATAGGTCATAAGAAATGAGCATAAAATCTAATCTTGTTATTTTTAAATCATACAGACCATGGCTAAATAAAAAAAGTTTATCTATTCCAGAACCAACACAAAATGTAATTCCTGAGTGGTATAAAGATGCAGATAGATTTGCAAAAATGCCAAATGGAGAATATTGGAAAGCAACAAAAGAAGTTTGTCCATTTCCAAAAGAAGGAACAACAGATGATTTTGGTAAAATTCCTACATGGAAAGCATGTCCAGCAATCCTGGATGCATTTACAACAGGATATATATTTAAAACCCCATGCGATTTAATATTTTTTAAAAACAGTCAGGGAGTTATTAATGTTAAAATTGAAGATGAAAAATATAAAGATTTTTGTACTCAAAGGCCTCCAATGCCACAGTTTGAACATCCCAAAGGATATTATCAAAACCATTTTGCCTGGAATTCAATTTGGGGTTTAGAGTTACCAGAAGGCTATAGCACATTGCTTATGACCCCAATGAATAGGTTTGATCTTCCTTTTTTAAATACTACTGGTGTCGTTGATTCTGATAAAGTCCATCTACTTGGAAGTTTTCCATTTTTTATTGTAGATGGGTGGGAAGGAACTATTCCAGCAGGAACACCATATATGCAAGCACTTCCATTTAAAAGAGAAAACTGGGAACATCAAATAGACATCCTGGATCAGTCTAAAATTTATGATAAAGTTAATAATAACGTAAAGTTTTACCGTCAGCCTGACGGCGGGGTATATAAAAATAAAATTTGGTCAAGAAGAGAATATAGATAGGGATAAACTATGCAAACATGGACAGAAAAACAAGACCTTGGCAATGGAATCTTTTGCTACAAGGGAGTAATTAAAAAAGAGATTGATGTTATAGGTAGGATCGAATCCAACCTTAAACCAGTAGGAGATACATCTGGATATGCATGGCAACCAGCGTATGTTGGTTATCAGCAATTAATGCCAGAATACCGTGACTGCAATGATTTTAAGTTTAAAAAAACAGATATAGAAAATGATAAAAGCAAGATTAGTCTAAACCTTCAGTCTTTGTGGCAGGACTTATATGATGTTAAACTGCCTGCGGTTGAAGACTACTCAAGAATGTATAATATTAATAATTTAAAGTACTGGGAGGCGTTTAACTTTATTAAGTACGGCCCAGGACAACACTTTATGGAACATCATGATCACGGATTTTCATATAACTGTACTCTTTCTTTGGTTGCATATCCGAATGATGACTACGAAGGAGGAGAACTTTTCTTTAGATTACAAAATCTAAAAGTTAAAGCAGATGCTGGAGATCTTTTTATTTTTCCATCAAACTTTATGTATCCTCATCAAGCAATGCCAGTGACTTCTGGAACCAAGTACTCTATTGTTACTATGTTAGATTATAGTAAAAAGTTCCACACTCAAGAAATGTATAATGCAGAGGCCGACTAATGTTTAAAATTTCAGTTGAAAAAACACAAGGATGTTCTTTTGTTGTTCAACCAATGTCAATAAAAAGAGATTGGATGGAAGAAACATCAGAAGGACATGCATATAGATGTTTTCCAGTAACACAATCAAACGTTATTGGTTGGAGCCTTTCTTGTATTAATGATATCGAGTTTATCTGGGACGGGATTAATGATCAAAGCCCAGACCACATTGATATAATAAAAGCACCTGAAGGATCTTACGAAGGAAGAGGTCAATCATCTATTAGTTTTCATACTGGTTTAATTTTTAGAACTGAAGAAGAAGTTAGTCTTTTTACCATAAACCCTGTAAACTATTTTAGTGATGATTTTGAAACAATGTCTAACCTAATCAGCACATCATTCTACGACAATCCACTTCCACTAGCAATTAAGGCAAGAAAAGCAAATGAAAAAATAACAATAAAGGCTGGAACACCAATAGCAACAATAATTCCAATATCTTTGACTAACTTAAATAATAGTACAATAGAAATTGTTGATTATAAAGATCCAGATAGATCAAGAATTGAGTCAAATATTGCTTATGGAGAAGCAGCCCAAGTTGTCAATTCTTCTGGTCAGTGGACAGATTGGTATAGAGATGCAGTAAATGAAAAACAAGAGTCTTTGGGTAGCCATGAAGTAAAAGTTTTAAAACTTAAAGTAGAAGATAACACTAAAAATAGATTGGGTGGTATAATTTAAATATGAACAACTTAGACAATGTAGTAGTTAGAAAGCCTTCAATGACTCCTTCTGGATGGTTTGGAGATAGCAAAGACATGATCGTTGAGTTAGAAAACTTTATGACTCAAGAAGAGATGGACTTTTTAGAAAAGGCTGCAAAATCTTTAACTATTTGGGACGTAACACAAAGCCATGTAAACGAAAATGGAACAGTTGTTTATGATTCAGATTATTGGAAAGACAGAGTTGCCACTCAACCAACATTAGATAAAAATGATCCCTCTATATCTCCAATAATCGCTGGATTATTTAAAAGACTAAAGCCAATAATTGAAGAATTTTATAAAGTAGAGGTCACCCCAACTGGAACAACTATTGTTAAATGGCTTCCAGGACAATTTCAAAGACCTCACGCAGATAAAGAACTACATGATGGACCAGATGCTGGATTACCAAACGACTTTCCAAACTATGACCTATCAAGTTTATTTTATTTAAATGAAGACTATGAGGGTGGAGAACTATATTTCCCTCTACAAGGAGTACAGTTTAAACCTAAAAAGGGTGCTGCTTATTTTTTTCCAGGAGACAAAAACTATATTCACGGAGTAACAGAAATAAAAAGTGGATTAAGGTTTACATGCCCTTTCTTTTGGGAAATTACAAAGCACACTGGAGACAGGAAGCCATAAAATGACTAATAAAAATCTTGAAGCAGTAGAAATATATCCTAATATTGTTGTATATAAAAATATGTTTAAAGATATTTCAAAGTCATACAAAGTTTTAACAGATTCTTTAATTGAGACAGAAGATAGGGTGTTTAGTCCTTGGACACAATGGTCTATTTTTGGAGACTACTTAAATCCAATAGTTCCTATTTTTTCTATGTCAGAAAAGTTTGGAAATTTAAAAAATATAGAAACAACCACACAAGTTCAAGAAGATCAAAAAAACTTTGCTATTGAAATGATGGAAAATTTTCATTTAGTTACAGAAGACTATATTAAAAAATACAACATTGATATAGACCTAAATGAAACATCTTTAGATGAAAATGGAAATACTATTAATACTTGGAGATGGACTGGTGGAACAATTGGAAAATACCATGTAAGTAATGAAACTGAAAAACATGGGATGAGATATCACTCAGATTATATGCCAGAACAAGGACAAGCCCCAGGATACAAATTTATAATAACCTGTACAATTTACTTTAATGATGACTATGAGGGTGGAGAGGTTGACTTTGCTATGGGAGATAAACTTGTAAAGTACAAGCCAGAAGCAGGAGATCTTTTAGTTTTTCCATCAGGGCATCCAGAATATCTTACAGAAGAAGGAAAGCCTTATCTTCACGGAGTAATGCCATCATATAATAAAAATAAATTTTTATCAAGAATGTATTGGCAAAAATACCAAAGTGGAACAGATGAGTGGTATAAAAAAGAAAAAGAATTTGGCAAAGAAACTTGGCTTGAAATGCAACCAGAACTAGAAAAAGAATTTAGAAAAAAGTACCCACAAAGATCTGAAATAGAAAATGGAGTAAGACTATCATGAATCTAAATAATAAAAAAAGATTAACAAAAGATATAGTAGTTTATGAAAACTTTATAAGCAAAGAAAATTGTGTAAAAATGATACAGGCTTTAGATGCTCAAGCAAATAATGGTGGAATCACTTGGATGCCTATTTCATTCTATGAGTCATACTCTTCCATATTGCCACAAGATAATGATCAAGAATTAATCGATGCTGGATTATCTCCTACTATTTTTTCAGATATTGAAAAAATAATGCCAGAAGCAATTGCTTCAGTACACGATCTTGATCCAAAAACAATTTCTAAGATTGGATACCATACACAAAAGTGGGAACCAGGAGCGTATGCAAGAGTGCACTCAGATAATACAGATGCTAAAGGAAAATCTGGAGCATTTACAAGAAGTCGATACGCTGGATTTCTTTACTTAAATGATGACTTTGAAGGTGGTCTATTAAAGTTTCCAGATCAAAACATAGAGATTAAGCCACAAGTTGGAATGCTTGCTGTTTTTGACGGGGGATTTAATAATATGCATGAAGTATCATTGATTGAAAGTGGAGTAAGATACACCATAGGATCTTTCTGGGATGACAGAGAAGAGTCTGATTATCCACAAGAATTAAGAGATGCTTGGGCAGCAGAAATGAAAGAGACAAGAGCGCAACAAGAAATTGAAAGAGCAGAGTGGCAAGACCTGCTTAAGCAAGGCTGGAAATTAGATGCAGATGGAAAAAAGTATAAGATAGAAGATGGTAAAAATGATTGAATCTTTTAAGAAGCAGTTGTTTGATAAAGGTTATTCTATTGAAGAAATTACTCCCCAATTAATATCTGTTGAAAACTTTTTATCAAAAGAGCAGTTAGAAGATTTTGCTAGTATTATAAATAATACTTCACAAGAAGATTGGGAAGTAGAATATCATGCTAATTTAGCAAAATTTTGTATAGAAAAGTTTGGAAGAAGCGACGTAGATAATTTAGTTGCAGAAGGAAAATTTGAAATTACTCAAAACTGGAAAGATAAAAATTTTAATATAAGTAAACAACCTGTCATTAAACCACTCTATAAAGGTTTAAACTCAATGGTAGTAAGTTCAGATCCAGAACTTCATTTAAGTGGACTGGCAACAATTCAAAGAATGCAGCATGGGGTAGAGTTAAAATCACATACGGACCAACACACAGACCCATCTATTAGATATGCTACAATTATTTATCTAAATGATGATTATGTAGATGGTGAACTGTTTTTTCCAAAGTTAGGTATAGAATTAAAACCTAAAGCAGGAACGCTAGTATTTTTTCCAGGCAATGAAGAATACGAACATGGAGTTAAACATGTAGGAGAAGGACAGATTAGATATGTTCTTGTTGGCTTTATTAAAGAAAAAGATCACTACAAAAAGAATAAGTACTAGGGGGAATAAAATGAATAAAGAAATATTAGATCCAAAGGTTTACTATTACACAGATGCAATAGATGACTTTGATAAGTTTCAAAGCACCTTAAAAGAATTAGATTCTCTTGAGTCAAGTAATGAGTTTGGTGTAAATATTTGGAATCCTTGGACATCCTCTAACGATAAAACTTTTATTTATGGTGAAACAAAGACATTTGATATTAATTCAATAGGCAGAGTAAGTGGAGAAGTTGGAGAAAAAAGCAAATATATTTACGATGCAATAACAACTACTCTTTATAATGTTTGTAAAGATTATGCCACATCGCTTGGAGACTTTGATGAGCCAAGACTTTTTCCAACTTTTAATATAAAAAAATATAATACTGGAATGGGCATGGGCGCACACTTTGATCAATTAGATGGAGACAAAACTTTAAGGTATTCTCTTGTTATGTATCTAAATGATGATTGTGAAGGTGGAGAAATATCTTTTCAACTAAAAGACTATGATGGCGGTTGGACAAGCACAGATGGATTTTCTAAAGGAGTTGCACCAGCAGTAGATTTAGATTATGATGTATCCGTTGCAAATGGAGCAATTGATTTTGGACTAAAGCCAAAAGCAAATAGCGTTATTATATTTCCAGCATTTCCTCCATACTTTCATACAGCACATATTGTAAAGTCTGGTTTTAAATATATGGTACCTGGACATTGGATTCATAATGGAATGGATCTTAACAAATCTCAGGGTATGTAAATGAAAACAGCAATAGTCACAGGAGCCAGTAAAGGGGTTGGCTATGCAACAGTCAAACTTTTATCTGAAAATGGATATAAGGTTATTGCTGTTTCGAGAGACCTATCTAAAGTATCAAGCCTGATTAGCGATAGTGTTGAAGTCTATCAAATGGATATAACCAATGCTAATGAAATTAAACAATTCTATGATAAGTATAGTGATATAACTTTAGACCTGCTAGTAAATAACGCTGGTGGTGGTGCTGGTCCAACATACATTATAAATGAGACAATGGACAACTTTAGAAGAGCATATGATATAAACGTCACTGGCCCCATGTATCTTTCTCAATTGTTTGTGCCTTCAATGAAGAAGTCTGACTCTGCTACAATTATTTTTATAACATCTCTATGTGGCAAAATTCCATTTAGAGGTGGAGGAAACTATAGTAATGCAAAAAGAGGAGAGATGGCATTGATAGATACTATGAGAATGGAGTTTCCAGAGTATGGGGTCAAAGTAACAGAAATTTGTCCAGGTACTATAGATACTCAAACTGAAAAGAAAGAAAATGCCCTAACTGCAGAAGATCTTGCAGAGTCCATTAGGTGGGTTGGATCTCTTCCAAAACATTTGAATATAAATCATTTAGAATTAAGTCATATAAATAATAGTAAGTTTAATTAGGAAAATATGAAAATAAATAAACTCCACGAAGATGTGTATGAGGTAGAAGAGTTCTTAACAGAACAAGAACTTTTTGATGTTTATGCCATAATTAACAATACTCCAGAAGAAGATTGGTTTGATAAATCAGCCAAAGACCAAAACAATACTCCAGATTTTTGGTATGGAAAAAACCTATACTTTACGTCGGCAAATGTTTTTGATTCTATAAATGACAAAATGAGAAATCTTTTTGAGTCATACTCTTATTATCCTGATAAAACACATCTTCAAAGATATAAAAAGGGGGATTTTATTAAACATCATGCAGATCAATGGATTCCAGATCTTCCATACTATATAGGCTATGGCTTTTGTTTATATTATAATAATGACTATGCAGGCGGGGAACTAGATTATCCAGATTTAAAAATTACAATTAAACCAAAAGCAAATGCACTATATATTCACGGAGGACACATAGTTCATGGATCACTTCCAGTACTAGATGATACAATAAGATACTTCTCAACTGTGTTTATACGCGGAACAGAAGAATCTCCAACCATACTAAAGAGAGAGTTGTTTAAATAATGCATAACAAAACACATCAAGAGCAGTTTATAATTGATATCTTAGGTAAAAAGAAAAATGGATATTATGTAGAATTAGGTGCAGCACACTATAGCAATGGTAATAATACATTTTTGTTAGAGCAAGAGTATGATTGGACTGGAGTATCATTTGAAATAGTTGATTCAATGAGAGATGAGTTTAACGCTAATAGAAAAAATCCTTGCATGGGTGATGCACTTTCTTTTAATTACACAGATTACTTTGAAAAAAATAATTTTCCAAAGCAGATTGATTTTTTACAATTAGACATAGATGCTGGGTATGACAATTATGGAAGACCAGTTGGAAATAGCCATTGGACACTTCAAGGATTAATAGCAATACCACTAAACACTTATAGATTTACTTTAATTACTTTTGAGCATGATGCAAATATGTATTGGAGAAATGATTCAATTAGAGATGCACAAAGAGAAATTTTAGATTCTTTTGGATACTCTTTAGTTCAAAGATCTTTTCATGAAGACTGGTGGGTTGATTCAAGAGTTATTGGCCACGGAGAATATAGAGATTATTTACACTGGCAAACCTTGTAAAGATTAAATCTATACATTATGTGGAGAGTTTTGCTTTTTGTAAAACTCTGCTATAATTAACACTTAATCCGTTTTTGAAAGGACGATACATATTATGTCAGATTTTTTTAGTTTTAAACTTCCAGAGGACTTCGTAGAAAAATACAAGAACCAAGAAAGCCCATTTGGGTTTAAGGATGCAGCAGAAAATTCACTTGGAGAAATTACTTTTATTCGTACCTATTCTCGTATGAAGGAAGATGGAACTAAGGAAAGATGGCATGAAGTTTGTCGTCGTGTAATTGAGGGTATGTATTCAGTACAGAAAAATCATGCTAAAGAAAACCGTTTGCCATGGAATGATTACAAGGCACAGAAGTCTGCACAAGAAGCATTCCAAAGAATGTTTGAATTAAAGTGGACCCCACCAGGTCGCGGTATGTGGGCATTTGGAACTCCTATGACTATGGAGAAGAAGAACTCAGCAGCACTACAAAACTGTGCAATGGTATCAACTAAGGACCTTGACAAGAACGATCCAGGAGCCCTATTTGCTTGGGTTATGGATGCATTAATGCTTGGCATTGGTGTAGGGTTTGACACAGTAGGACAGGATAAGAATTTCTCAATTTATACTCCAACAGAACCAGAACAGGTCTTTGAAATCCCAGACACTCGTGAAGGATGGGTTGAGTCAGTGAGAGTTTTGATTAATTCATATCTCAGGCCAAACCAGAGTATTCAGAAGTTTAACTATGATTTGATCAGACCTCTTGGAGCCCCCATTAAGGGCTTTGGAGGCGTTGCATCAGGACCTGCACCTCTTATCAAGTTGCACGACCAGATAGACCGTGTAATCGGCTCCAGAGGCGGAGAAACACTAGATTCTCGT
>Ga0208082_1000370_pt1 | contig 13671 bp, 13 predicted proteins | sample LakMenE09Jun09ns_FD_150683 | JGI IMG/M metagenome (GOLD analysis project Ga0208082, IMG submission 150683) | Freshwater microbial communities from Lake Mendota, WI - 09JUN2009 deep hole epilimnion ns (SPAdes) | ecosystem: Environmental > Aquatic > Freshwater > Lake > Epilimnion/Euphotic zone ... | reverse complement strand
ATCAACCTTTTCTATATCAGAGGTAGCTACTCTGCGCAGGAAGGTGTTAACTAAATCAAAGGCACGTTTATCTGAGGCAATTTTTTCCTTTTTAGTCTGTGCTCGAAGTTGATCAACTACAACTCCTTCACCCTCAACTTCGGCGCACCCACCATCCATAGCTAGCCATTCTTCTAAAACCTGGGGATCAATCTCAGGATGAAACTGCACACCTAATGTTCTACCCATTACAAATGCTTGGCTGGCAATTTCAGTTCTAGCAATTTCAAGTGCGCCCTTTGGAAGTGTCCATCTATCCCAGTGGTATTCAAACCAAGGACCAGTTGGGATAAAAGTTTTATCATCAGAGTCAATCTCATGCCAACCAAGTTCTGCTTTGGGACTTCTTGCAACTGAGCCACCAAGAGCCCTTGCCATTAATTGACCGCCAAAGCAAATACCAAATATTGGAGTTCCATCATTATGAGCTGCTTTTAACTTAGATAACTCAGGTAGTAACCACTTACCAATTCGATCATCCTCATATGCTCCATATGGGGCGCCCATTGGTACAATCACATCAAAGTCAGAAAAGTTTGGGAAAGAGACCTCAATATTTGGCGCTGCGTAATCTTTTTCAGGAACAACTAGAAATCTTTCAATCTCATACCCATGTTTTTCAAAGGCACGCCAGATTGGGCCACCCTTTGATACATGATCATGTTCTATAAATAATGCGCGCATTTGGGGAGTTTATCTACAATTAATAAAGTACTTGATTGTTTTTACTTTAAAACTTATCAATTAACTGTTATCCGTTGGTGAGTTTTAGCACTCTCATAAGCTGCAATAGCAACCTTTAACGCTTGATAACCATCTTCTCCAGTAATTATTGGTGATACACCATCTAATAAGACAGATGTGAAGTGTTCAATTTCGGCGAACCAACCCCAGGCCCTTGCTTCTTCGTGGGGAACTTTAAGCCAGCCTTTGTTTGTTTCCACCTTTTCAGCTGTTTCATTACTACCTACTAATGTGTAGAGATCTAAGGTCTGGCCTCTCGCTAAATCAGCTCTGACATAACCATCTCGACCTAATACTTCAAGTACATCATCAACTCCACCGGGGGACACCCAGGAGGCATCTACGGTTGCTAATACATTGTTATCAAACTCTAAAGTGATTAAGCAGTGATCATCTACCGATGATGATTTATCTACGGTAATGATTCGAGCATAAACATGAGTGACCTTTGCTGGCTTAAGTAGGTAGGAGATAAGACCAATTCCATGAATTGCCATATCCATGGTAACTCCGCCACCACTTAAGCTTTTATCTCTAAACCACTTCGCATGAGGACCACCATGTCGCTCACGGTGACTGATATGTACTATCTGACCAAAACTTTTATTATCAATTAACTCTTTTACTTTTTGGTAGCGAGGTGCAAAAATAATTTGTTCAGCATAGAAAATTTTTATATCAGCTGATTTAGCAGCATCAATCATTTGTCTAGCATCATCTAGATTAATTGCTAAGGGTTTTTCACAAACTACATTTATCCCTTTACTGGCTGCAAGAAGTGTTAACTCCTTGTGGTAGAGGTTAGGGAGTGTAAGTGAGATAACATCTAATTTCTCAGTATTAATCATCTCCACAGCACTCTCATAAGCTTTGCAATTAAAAGTACTAGAAAAACTATCTCGAGTTGCCTTAGATGGCGCGGCCATTGCAACAATCTCAGCCCTGTTTGTGGCAAGCCAACCTTGTGCATGAAGTGTGCCAGCAAAACCACCACCTACAATTGCAACTCTAAGTTTCATTACGTATCCTTTTTATCAGACTACCACTCAGGAGCATCTAACTTAGCAACTTCTGCAGCATTCTTGGCGATCTTAGCAATTGCTTCAAGCACCGTTGCAGTATCACCTTTACTACCCATTAATACATTGGTGTTAAACCAAAGTGTATTTAATGCTAAATGATCTGTTACTGGAAACTTTTGCTTGTTGTATTTAATCTTTGTGACCTTACCGCGTAGCCTTGGGCCAAGTGAATTACGATCTTTAAACATTTCAAGTCGGTGCAGTGGAGGATATGAGGTAGTAAGTGACATACCTTCAGCAAGTAGTGCATGCCTAATTTGATCTCTACTTGCGCCACTTAATTTTTCACTTTCAACCTCCACCACATAGCAATAATTGCCCTGATCAGTGCACCCTTTATATCTTCCTTGGGGTTTAAAGCCAGGAATCTTTGCTATTTCGCTATTTAGCCAATTTGCATTAGTAGCCCGATTTTTTTGTTGCTCAGCAAATCGTGCTAATTGTGTTCTAAGCACTGCACCTTGCCACTCACTTAGTCGATAATTTCCACCTAGTCTTATATGACGGTAGTACCAGATTCCCTCACCACGTCCACAATTTATATATGACTTAAACATTGGTATTAAATCTTTACGGTTAGTAGTAATTACACCACCCTCACCAGCTGTCATTAACTTAGATGATTGAAATGAAAATGATCCTGCATCTCCGATCGTGCCTGCATGCTGACCATTCCACCTAGAACCATGGGCATGAGCTGAGTCCTCAATAATTGCAATGCCATGTTTTTTACCAAGTGCTAGTAGGCCATCCATATCAGACATAGATCCTGCAACATGAACGCAGACAATAGCTTTAGTCTTACGAGAAATCGCAGCCTCTGCTTGCTTAACATCGATCGTGCCAGTTAATGGATCTACATCTACAATCTTTGGAATTGCATTAACAGTTAAAATAGTGCTGATCGTTGCTAAAAAAGACCAATCAGCGACAATAACCTCATCACCATCACCAATACCTAATGCTAGAAAAATAACCTCGAGGGTATGAGTGCCATTAGTTACCGCAAAAGAAGCTTCAGAGTTTGTGAACGCACTCCACTCTTTTTCAAACTCTTTAACCTCTTTACCCTGATTTGCCCACCAGTTTCGAGAATCTAGTACTCGGTTAAGTGCTTCACGCTCAGTATCATCGAAGTAAGGCCAAGGCGGAAATGAACCTTCGCGTACTTTTTTTCCACCAAGTGCTGCTAGTTGTGAACTCACTTTTCTTGATCCATTCTCTTGGCTGTCATTCTTTCACTGCTCCACTTGATAAACCTGCTACCAAGTACTTTTGAATAAAAATAGTAAAAATTACAATCGGGATGAGTGCAATTGTAGCCGCAGCCGCCATTGGGCCCCAATCCAAAGTTCTATTCGATATGAAACCTGCAACAAATACGGGAAGAGTTTTCGAATCTTCTCCGGCCATGATCACAGGAATCAAAAACTCATTCCATGAAAGTAAAGCGATAAAAACGCCGGTTGCAACAATTCCTGGCATCGCAAGCGGAAGCAAAATTTTTATAAAAATTCGAGTATTTGAAGCGCCATCAACTCGCGCAGCCTCCTCCAATTCAGTTGGAATTTGTCTAAAGAATGAGGTCAGCAACCAGATGGCAAAAGGTAGATTAAATCCAGCATAAATAAATATCAGTGCCCATAGAGAATCGTATAGTCCAAAGTAGGAACTCAATCGGTAAAGAGGAAGCAGTAAAACAATTCCAGGAAGGGCTCGAACTGCAATCATGAGCGCTTCCAAAGAAGATCGGCCTCTAAATTTTGGTCGACGTGCAATTGCATACGCACTGAGAGCGCCAATAACTAAAGCAATCAGCGTGCTTGTTACTGTCACAAAAATTGTATTCAAATATATTTTCGGAAACGCATCAATTTGGAATAGAGATGTATAGTTTTTAAAGGTGGGCGTAAAATCAAAAAACTTAGGTGGAAGCGTGTATGTATCAACCCGATTTTTGATTGATGTACTAAAAGTCCAGAAGAGTGGAAAAAGTGCGAGAAATGATGCAAAAATCAAAACGAAGTATGAAGCATACTTTTCTCTTTTAGTAGCTTTCATTTAATTTCCTTCGTTGAACGGCGCCACAAGAGATATACAGGGGCTGTAATAATCATGATCAACACACCTAAGGCTGCAGCACGTGAGAATTCTAAGAATATGAATCCAGTTTTATAGGTCCATAATCCCAATGTAGTTGTTTCGTTTCCAGGTCCACCTCGAGTCAACATAAAAAGAGTGTCAAAAAGCTTTAGGAAGTCCATAATTTTGATCATTACAACAACGAGTAGCGTCGGCGTAATCAACGGCAAAGTTATCTTCCAAAAAGTTTGGCGCGCAGTTGCGCCATCGATACTTGCTGCTTCATAAAGTTGCGGAGAAATCGAACCTAGAGCTGCAACTAGTAGCAACATAACAAAAGGGATAGATTGCCAAGAGTCAACCAAGATTACCGCCAATATTCCAGTAGTTTGTTGACCGAGCCAATTAATTTTTTCGAAACCAACTGATTCCAGAACCCAATTGATGATGCCTAAGTCTGTATCAAACATGAATCTAAAAGTTAGACCAACTGCTACGGGAGTTAAAAGCATTGGTGTGATAAGAATTGAACTAAAGATTTTACTACCTTTTAAGTTACGATGTAGTACCAAGGCAAGTGCCATGCCTAGTGGAATTTGAACCAACATACCCAAAATCATCATTGCCAGAGTAATTCTTAAAGTTGCCCAAGTTTCTGGGGCCTTAAAAGCGGCCACATAATTATCAAAGCCAACAAATTGTGGCGGTAGAAATGAAGAGAGTTTTATATCAAGAAATGAAATATAAATACCGTAAAAAATCGGAATTAGAACAGTTACGGCTAGGAGCGCCCACGCCCCAAATGTAAATTGACCTATTGGTCTAGTTAGTTTCTTGCGTTTGCGCATTTAAGAACTTTCTAACTAGACCAATAGGTTTATCAATTTATTTCTTACTTAGGTTCTTTGGCGAGAATTGGCTTCAATTTCTCGTTAAGAGCCGACATAGCTTTCGTCGAATCACTCTTGCCACTGAGAACTTGAGTTACTGCATCAATTGCAGCTACTTCAAACTCTGGCCAGACAGCGATTTGAGGGTAACGCTCAATGCGTGAACTTGAAGGGATTTCAAGTTGTGCAAGGTAAGGGAACTTAGCTAGAAGATCTGCATCAGTAGTAATTGATTTACGACCAATTGCTGCTGCACCGGACTCTAAGTAAGCCTTCGCATTGCTCTTTCCAAGAACGTATTCAAGGAATTTCCAAGCAGCAGCTGGGTTCTTGGCGTCTTTTGGAATACCAATGTTCCAGCCTGCTAAGTGAGTTATGTCAGCTGATCCCTTAGGCATCGGTGCTGTACCGATTTTGCCTTCGTTCTTGTTAATTGTTTTATCGAGAACGCTTCCGTAGTAACCGGAATAATTGATCATGGCACCGATATTTTCACCAAGGAACTTGCTTGTTACCTCATCAGAGTTAGCTGTGGAAGCTCCCTTTGGTGAAACAGTCATCAATTTCTTTAGGAAATCTGTAGCAGCAATAGCTTCTTTGCTATTTACAGTTGGATTAAGAGCTTCGTCGTAAAGATTTCCGCCGAATGACCACACCATAGTCATCCACCACCAGGAAACGTTAGGACCAAAACCAATAATTTGACCACCAAAACCGGCTGCTTGAACCTTCTTAGCATTGTTGAAGTACTCATCCCAAGTAGTTGCTGGTTTGAGTCCTAATTTTTCATAGATATCTGTTCGATACCACTGAATCATTGGTTCAGTACTAAGTGTGAGACCTAAAGTTTCACCACTGCACTTACCGTAGTCTTGTTGGCTTTGACTAAAGTCGCCAATATCGTATGCGGATGAGTCACCCAAATATTTATCAAGTGGCAACATTGCTTGAGCTTGGCAATACGGCATCAAGAATGAGTTATCAAACTGAGCCACATCGTATGCACCAGCTTTTTGCTGGTATGAAAGAAGTTGCTTCTGATGTGCTTCTCCATATGGAGTTTCAGAAACATTAACTTTAATTCCTGTTTCAGATTCAAAGCCAGGAATAAAACTTTGAATAGAAGTTGAAGAAGGGCTAGGAATTAGAAAAACATTGATTTCACCAGAAGCCTCAGAGTCAGTTCCCCCACTAGAGCAAGCAGCAAGAAGTAATGAAACTGATACTAATCCAGCAAAACGTTTAACTGTTTTGGAATTGAGCACCGCGGATCCTTTCCTTTCGAAGTGAGGGTTTCCTCACGTAGGCAGAAGGATGCTACTTGGAATGTTAAAAAAATGGTAGTATTTTCATCAAATCTGTGAGATATTATCGTCCTAAATTCGACTCTTATGGGGGCTTCACGTGTCAGTTTCATCGCCATATCGCCTTAATGTGAATGAACAGGCCGAAAAACTGGCTCAATTCATGGTTCGAGCCGATGATATGCACGATCTGGGACGCGATCTCGATGTTTCCAAAAGGACCCGAATTGTCTTTGCAGGTATGGGAAGCAGCCATTTTGCATCCTATGAAACGTGGGAATCTTTTTCGCGAATAGGTTTACCCGCTTGGTGGCTTCCAGCTTCAGAACTAATTGATGTCGGTGCAGGGTTACTCACACCTGGCACATTGCTCTGTCTCACATCGCAATCAGGAGAGAGCGCTGAAGTAACTCAGGTGCTCAAGGAATTCGATCTCTCAGGCATCGATGTATTGGGTATTACAAACAACACTCAAAGCAATCTTGCAAAGCATTCGAATTACCTAGTTGATTTAAAGGCAGGTCCTGAAGCGACCGTCAGCACAAAAACTTATTTAAACACCCTTGCAGCTATGAAGTTGGTTTTTTCGGATGTTTCAAATAGTTATGAGAGTTCGCGCATATCTTTGCTGCGAACTGTCGATGCAATCGAAAAATACATCGCCAAGATTGATTCTCAAATAGACACTGCTGAAAGTATATTTCCATACAAAAAGAATTATGTTTGCGTCGGCAGAGGAGTTGCAGGCGCATCAGCACAAACAGCTGGCCTGATTCTTAAAGAGGCTGCAAAAATGTCAATTGAAGGAACTACATCAGCATCATTTAGACACGGACCAATAGAAATATCTGGGCCAGATCTCAGTGTGACATTTTTTGATCATGGAACTGAACCACATAATGCTCTAAATATTAAATTGGCATCAGAATTGGAGTCCTCAGGGTCGTCGGTTACATGGATTGGCGACAAGGGAATTGGCTCGAAACTGCCATCTCCAGATCGCAACGGGACTGATCCTCGTATTTGCGACACATTGAGTTTTCAAACTTTAAGTTTTTCACTTGCTGCACGTACTGGAGTACAAGCCGGAAGTTTTGCTTATGCATCAAAAGTAACAGACACACTCTGATAGCCAAAATACTAAAAGAAGGGGAAATAAATGCAGTTATTTAATGTCGCCTATGGAAGAGACTTATATCAAGAGTTACCAAAAATTATTAACCCTCCTTTCTTAGTAGTTTCAAATAAAGACTTGTGGCCAAAGTTTTCTCACAATTTTGATAGCAAAGAGACCTTTGTGCACATTGTCGATTCATTAGAAATCAAAGATCTAGAAAAAACTTTAGAAGAACTTCCTAAAGTTAAAGCAATTGTTGGAATCGGCGGTGGTGTTGCAATCGATGTGGCAAAGTACTTTGCTTGGCGAAAGAATTTACCTCTCTTTCAGTGCCCAACATCGATGTCGGTTAATGCACCATTCGGACATCGATCAGCGGTTCGGGATAATGGAATTCTTAAGTACGTCGGCTACGCAATACCTGAAATGGTTTATGTTGATTTTGACGTTATTCAAAGTGCGCCTGAATTTATAAATAGATCTGGTGTGGGCGACATTGTTTGTTATTACACAGCAAAATGGGATTGGGAGTATGCGACAAAAGTTGGAAAGTGTGAAAAGAAGTGGCCATATGACGAGTATTGGGTTGGTCAAGCATCTGAAGTTTTGAATTCAGTTCTAAATGCAACATCGGATATAAAAGCTGTTAATGATCGAGGTGTGCAAACTTTAATGAACGCGCTACGTTGGGGAGGTGGCGCTTTTAACAATACCGGTTGGAACCCACGCCCTATTGAAGGTTCAGAGCACACTCTTTTCTATTCTCTGGAGCATCTGATTCATAAGCCATTTTTACATGGCCAAATTGTTTCGCTAGGTGTGGTCATTATGAGTTTCCTTCAGAACAATGACCCAAAATTCATAAAAGGAAAATTGGATGAAATGGGTGTTGCATATCAGCCTGAAGATATGGATATCACGTGGACAGATGTCCGTAATGGCCTGATGCACATGATCGATTACTCCAAAGAGTCTAAAAATTTATGGTACACAATTGCGACAGAAACTCAAATCTCGAATAAGCAGTTAGATGAAATTGAAGAGTGGGTTAAGGGCTAGAATCTCACAACCTTTACATTTAGGAAGCCAATGAGACCCGATGATCGACTTCAAGAAATCTTGAATATCGTAAATGATGAAGCACGGGTTTTGATTTCCGATCTAACAAAAGTTTTAAAAGTGTCAGAAATGACAATCCGCCGTGATATTGAGCATTTGTCCCGACTTGGCTTGCTTCGGCGTGAAAAAGGTTTTGTGATAAAAGGCGTAAGCGGATCATTCGAGCCTGCTTTTGCTATAAGAAGCGAAATTGCATCTAAAGCTAAAAATGAAATTGCAAAATTTGTTGCAACTCTGATTAATGATCGAGAAACCATCGTTCTAGATGGTGGCTCAACTGGCGTAGCAGTTGCTAAACAGCTAACTGAGCGCGAATTAACCGTGTGTGCACTTAGTTTCCGTGTCGCCGATATTTTGCGTGCCGCGCCTAAGATTCAACTAATGGTTATTGGAGGATTCGTGCGAAAGGGAGAAGAGTCACTTATCGGTCCAGCTGCTCTTGAAACTTTAAGAAATTATCATTTTGACCAAATGATCATGACCGCATCTGGATTAGATCCTACGTATGGACTTACGGAATGGAATTCTGACGATGCGATGATTAAACGAGCAGCGCATCATGCATCTACCAGAACAATTGTTGCCGCTGACTCATCCAAATTTGGGGTAAAAGCATTCGGTAAAGTCTGTGAGTTAAAGGAAATTTCAATTTTGGTAACTGATTCTGCAATCGATAAGAGTTACAGAGATCATTTCCGTAAAGCGGGGATTGATTTAAGAGTTACAAAGTAAAATATGACAAAGTTCATCGGAATCGATATCGGCGGCACTGGTACTCGCTTAGTTGTCACTAATGAAAGACATCAGGTATTACAAGAATTTAAGACTTTAACGTCAAGTTTTTCTGCTCATTCAAATGCAGAGTCAATCTCACTTTTAAATCAATGGATCGTAAGTAACGTTCTAGATTTAGAAACTATTGAAGCAGTTGGAATTGGTTCAACAGGACCTGTGAATTTAATTTCTGGAGAGATTAATAACCCGGATACATTGCCCCAATTTTTAGGCGTAGATTTAGCTGGAGAGCTTTCTAAGCTTATAAATCGAGATGTATGGATCGATAATGACGCGAATGCAGCAGGTTTGTCAGAGGCAATACTTGGAGCAGGGAAAGATTATTCATCAGTTCTCTGTATAACTATCGGTACGGGATTGGGAGTTTCTCTTTTCAAAGATAGAAAACCAATTCGAGGTCTAGATGGACAACATCCAGAAGGTGGCCACATTGCAATACCAGGTATCTCTGCGCCTTGTTATTGCGGCTTGGATGCATGTTGGGAAATGAGTGCCTCTCGGCTTGCATTAGCGGAAATTGCTAAATCTAAATCTGAACTATTTTTAATTGATGAAAGAAGCGATTTTTCTAAGTTTTCTGAGGGCACTTGGCGAGAATTCGGCTATCGAATTGCAGATGGCTTAATTACGCACCTAGTAATTTCTAGACCTGAAGTTGTCGTTATCTGTGGTTCGATTATTGATCAGTGGGATTCTTTCCAGTCACATTTGATTGCTAGGTTAAAATCTCATCGTGGGTTTGGCGAAATAAAAAATATTCAACCTTCGTCCATTGGTGATCTTTCTGGAGCAATAGGAGCGACAATGTTGGCTCGCCTAAAAATTGGTAAAGGGGCGCACCCTAAATGAAACTCCAAGTACTGAATCCACCTCAAACAATTAACAAAGTTGCACTAGTTTGTATTGCCCATGCTGATGATTTATTACTTTTTATAGGTGGCTCAGTAGCAGCACTGGTTAAGGCCGGCTGGCAGGTTGCGGTGGTGAGAGCAACAGATGATAGGTGGGATTCCTATCTACTTAGCCAAGAGCAAACTATTTTAAATAACAAAAATGAGTTTGAGTTAGCGATGGGTGAAATTGGAGTTAGCAAGATATTCGAACTAGAACTACCAACCGATTTATTGGGGGATTACTCCGAGGTTGAACTAAGAAGCTCATTTATACGAATCATTAGAGAGTTTAAACCATATTTGACGATAACCTTTGATCCAGATTCTTACCCATATGAAGATAATCAAGACCATAAAAAAGTAGCGATTGCTATGGCCGAAGCAAATTGGGCAGCAGGCTTTGATAAACATCCAAATTCAGGCTCTGATCAACTTCCACCATACATACCTGTGGCAAATTGGTATTTTGGTAGGGAAGTTGCAGCTCCTACTCATTACTTTGATGTTAGTAAATTTTTTGATAAGGCTACATCAGCAGCAGCTCTTCATAAAACAATGTTAGTTAATATGGCCCGCCAATTAGAGATTAAGGCAGAGAGTAGTAATAAAAAATTAAGTATAACAAAAGATGTTGAAAAATTACCCAAGAAGTTTGTTTCAGAAATAATGAGTAAAAATAGGCTCAATCAAATAAAAAGCGTAAAGTATGCAGAAATTTTTCGCGTAATAGACAGTAGTAAAGATATTGATAAGTTAATTAAATTAAGGAGGAAGTAATGTTTAAAGCTCAAGGATTTAATGTTGAATATGGCTCAAATATCTGTGCCAAGCGATTAGATTCAATTGGAGAATATGTCTTAATTACACATATTGAGCCTTGGGCTTTTTTAAAAGATAAGGTAAAAAACCAACCGATCGAAATAGTTGAGGCAAAGAACTTATCGAAGGCATACTTAGATGAATTAGCTAATCGACTTCCTGCTGTACATATTGTTGGTTTAGGTGGTGGTTCTGCAATGGACACCGCCAAGTGGGTACATTGGCGCCGGCAACTACCCCTTACTCAAATCCCATCAATCCCATCAGTAGATGCATGTTTTACTCGCATGAGCGCACTGCGCGAACAAGGTGGTGTTATTTACGACGGTGACGCTGTTCCTGAAATCGTGTTAGTTGACTATGAACTTTTCAGATCAGCGCCTGCACCGATGATTACAAGTGGCATAGGTGATGTGCTCTCTTGTCATACAGCCTGGTTTGATTGGAAGTATGCCCATGAAAGCGGAAAAGATGAGTTTAATTGGCAGGTTAGTGATATTGAAATCTCTAAGAATTACCTAACGGAGTTATCAGATTGTGCTTCTGGAATTAAAGCCCAGACTGATGACGGCTTACGAAGATTAATGGAGTTACATCGAGATATTGGTTGGCGTTGCCATGAGTTAAAGCACGCCAGATTTGAAGAGGGCAGTGAACACTTTTTTGCATACACCTTTGAGGAGGTTACCGGTAGAACTATTGCCCATGGTGAGTTAGTTAGCTTAGGCGTTTTATTAATGTCTAAATTTCAGGGCAATGATTATGAGGGTGCTAAAGCAATTGTAGAAAAGGCTGGCACTAGACATCGGCTTGCAGATTTAAAGGTGAGTGAGAAAGAGTTTCTAGATTCAGTTCGCCGTACTCAATCATTTTCAATTGAACAAAATCATTGGTTTTCATATGCTAAAACCACAGATTTTTCAAAGATATCAGATAAAGATATTCTAGCTACAGTAAATTGGTAAAGATTAAACAGATCTAAGTACGGCAGTTACCTTACCTAGTATCTGAGCATCATCGGCTGGAATTGGCGCATAATCATTATTTGCTGGCAGTAGCCAATAGTGGCCATCTTTTTTAGACCAGGTTTTAACAGTTGCCTCACCATCAATCATCGCTGCCACAATCTCACCTTTTTGCGCATCCTTCTGGCTTCTAATAACAACATAATCACCATCACAGATAGCAAGATCAATCATGGAATCACCTTTTACCTGCAACATAAACAAGTCACCTTTGCCAACAAGTGTTTCTGGAAGTGGTAATACTTCTTCAACCTCTTGCTCAGCCAAGATTGGATTACCAGCAGCAATTCTTCCAACCAAAGGAATTAAGCGAGTCTTACCTTGTGGGGCAGCCTGACCATCTTGACCAGGCAGGGTTATCTCAATGGCCCGGCCTCTGGATGCATCCCTTCGGATCCAGCCCTTTTCTTCAAGAATCTGCAGTTGATAGGTGACTGATGCGGTGGAGGATAGGCCGGCCTTCTCGCCTATCTCGCGCATAGAGGGTGGATAGCCCTGGTTCTCAACTGCGGTTTTGATGACGGATAAAATCTTTAGCTGCCTTGGGGTTAAGCCATTGTCATCGGCTGGGCCATCAGGAAGCTCTGAAATCTGCTTTTTACTCGGGGTTTTAGCCATACCTAAAGGGTAGCAGGGGAGGAGAAAAAAATCAAACATTTGTTCGGTTTTAACTAGACAATGTCAGTGGGGTAGTGTTTAATTCTCTATAGAACAGGTGTTCGAATCCCCTCGAAGCCGGTTATCAGGAGAAGAAAATGAAAGCAAGACAGGCCAAGCGATTGGCAAGAACAGGTTTATCAATATCGCTATTAGTAGTGATTGGCGCTGGTTTTAGCACCATTTCATCAGCTAGTGATAAAAGTGATGCAGCTATTTCAAATAGTGAAAGTAAATATGTGCAGGTCGTGGTAACACCAGGTGAGAGCCTTTGGTCTATTGCTGCAATGGTTGCTGGTAACTCCCAGATCCAATCTGTAGTCGCCGATATCGTTGAGGTTAATCAGCTCAAGAGCGCTGATGTGCCAGCGGGGACAAGGCTGCTAGTTCCAACCTTCTAGAAAGTTTGCTCAGCAAGGGATGAACTTCTTTATTTGGCGTGCTCAAAGTAAAGATTTCACCAAACACGCCGATTCAGGTGCTTTTAAACTCTAAAGGGCGGGTCTATGGTTGCCCCAACATATAGGGGTGATTACGCTTATGGCTTCCATAAGTAGTAGTTTTCCGCTAATGTGCTCTTCCCCCGCTTAGCTTAAAAAAGGAGAAGCCCCTCGTGATCTGCCCATTCTGTCGCTTTGATGATTCAAGAGTGATTGATTCACGTCCAACGGATGAGGGAAATCAGATCCGCCGCCGGCGCGAGTGCACCAGCTGCGGAAGGCGCTTTAACACGGCCGAGAGCTCAATCCTTTTAGTTATTAAACGATCAGGTGCAACTGAGCCTTTCTCTCGCGAGAAGGTAATCAGCGGTGTTCGTAAGGCTTGCCAAGGCAGACCAGTAAGTGATGATGATTTAGCTCTACTTGCGCAGCGAGTTGAGGAATCACTTCGCTTAGATGGCGCCGCAGAGGTTGAAGCCCAAGAGGTCGGACTGGCATTACTAGCACCACTTCGCGAACTCGATGAGGTCGCCTACCTACGTTATGCCTCGGTATACCGTAGTTTTTCTTCCTTAGAAGATTTTGAAGCTGAGATCGCACTACTGCGCGCTGAGCCTTCTAGAAATTTTAAAGCAACAAAAGATTCCCGAAATCAAGCATTAATT
>Ga0208082_1000369_pt1 | contig 13755 bp, 14 predicted proteins | sample LakMenE09Jun09ns_FD_150683 | JGI IMG/M metagenome (GOLD analysis project Ga0208082, IMG submission 150683) | Freshwater microbial communities from Lake Mendota, WI - 09JUN2009 deep hole epilimnion ns (SPAdes) | ecosystem: Environmental > Aquatic > Freshwater > Lake > Epilimnion/Euphotic zone ... | reverse complement strand
ATCTGTTGGGTTTGTACGTTGTTATCAAACGCGCACTCATGTCTAAATATCCACGTATCGCATTTACGGGGGTGCCATCAGGAGATAAAAGTGAATCCGGCATTCCGTAGAAAGCTCGATACCAAAGGGATGCTGAATCCAAGAGCATTAGAGTCATACATCTCCCAATAAATAAGTCACAACTCCGCGATCAATCGATTTTACTGCTTCTCTACACTTCTTATTTAGTTCAGGTGACGCATTCGCAATTTGTCCTAACAAATCAATTAATTGCTTAGTTGAACGCACAAAGTCTCCGACAGACATGTCCGAACCTTTTAATACTTGATTAAGACTGGAACCATTTGCCCAACGAAAAATCATGTAACAAAATCCAAGATCGGGAGCTCTTTGAGTCTTGACTCCCACTTCAATTTCTAACTCTTCAATTTCAGCCCAGACGCGTGTTACGGAAGCCAGAGCATTTGCGACATTTTCATTGGGTATTTTTGGTGACAAATCTTCTTGGCTTCTGGATTCAAATATCATCGTTGAAGCCACACTTAGAATCTCAGCAGGTGCAAGATCCTTAAATAGACCACGTCGAATACTCTCGGTTAAGAGCAAATCGGATTCAGCATAAATCTTGGAAAGAATGAGACCTTGCGGGAGCAATTTCTCCCCCTCGATATAGCCAAGCAATGTGAGAATGTTGCAAATTTTATCGAAGGTTTTAGCAATAACGTGTGTTCGATTCATTACGCGATTATTTAAACCTTCGTTTTCACGAATTAATCGATCTGATCGCTCGGCGAAACGCGCATGGGATTCTCGATCATTGCAAGAATGACAGGGATGATTTTTCATTCCACGACGTAGACCATCTATCTCACCCTCCATGTGAACTCTTTGCTTGGAGTCAAAGGATCTTTTGCCACCTCGCTTGCTTAGTAAACCTTCTAACTCCTTTATTTCTCTGCGAAAACGTGCGTAATCGACGAAATCACCTAGATGGCATTTCGCTTGCTCTAGCAATTCATCAATAGCAATCTGATTACGTTTTTGTTGCTTAACTAATCCAACTACGGCTCTATCTGCTTGAAATTGAGCAAAAGATGATTCTAAAGAACCACGTGCGCGTTCCCGACCAAATCGAGAAATAAGATTTACCGCCATGTTATATGTCGGAGAAAATGATGAACGAAGTGGGTACGTTCTAGTAGATGCCAAACCAGCTGCTGTTCCAGAATCAATGCTAGGTGACCATTGAATAACTGCATTTCCTTCAATATCAATTCCACGACGGCCCGCACGACCAGTTAACTGAGTAAATTCTCCAGGAGTAATTGGCACATGTGCTTCACCGTTGTACTTAACGAGCTTTTCTAACACCACTGTTTTAGCAGGCATGTTAATTCCCAGTGCCAAAGTTTCAGTGGCAAAGACAGCTTTGACTAAACCTCTTTGAAATAGATCCTCAACCGCAGATTTAAAACTAGGTAGAAGGCCCGCATGGTGTGCTGCGATTCCCCTCTCCAACGCCGCGAGCCAATCGGAGTGATTGAGTACTTCCAGGTCTTCTTGCGAGAGATTCTGAGTGTACCTATTTGCTGTCTCAACAATTTCTTTACGTTCATCAGCTGACGTAAGTTTTATGCCTGCCTGCAAACATTGTTTAACTGCAGCGTCGCAACCGATTCTAGAGAATATAAAGGTAATAGCTGGCAGAAGTGACATTCGATCCAGTTTTTCTATAATTTCGGCGCGTGAAAGTTTATTTGAATCTTCAATCCAACGAGATTGTCTGCCGCCCCTGGTACGTACTTTTCGAAGAGCTTCGCTCTCTAACTTAAGAATTTCCGGATTAATCTGACCGGGCTTAGTAAACAAATCCGCCAATTTATTGCCGATCAATACATGCTGATACAAGGGAATAGGTCTTACTTCACTAACGATCACATCGATAGTTCCTCGAACTTCTCCCAACCACTCCCCGAATTCTTCGGCATTTGAAACCGTTGCCGATAAAGAAATAACTTGAACACTTTCCATGAGGTGGATAAGTACTTCTTCCCAGACCGCACCGCGGAACTTATCGGCTAAATAGTGCACTTCATCCATTACAACCGAACCCAAGTTGGTTAACGTGCTTGATCCTTGATACAGCATGTTGCGAAGAACTTCGGTAGTCATAACTAATATGGAAGCTTCGCTATTTATATTGGTATCACCCGTTAATAATCCGACATTGTCACTCCCAAATCGCTCAACGAATTCTTGATACTTCTGATTAGAAAGTGCCTTTATCGGAGTCGTGTAAAAACACTTCTTGGAGTGCTTAATTGCTAAAAATGCGGCAAATTCTCCAACAACGGTTTTGCCTGCCCCCGTGGGAGCTGCGACCAATACGCCATGTCCATCTTCAACACTGTTACACGCCGCTATCTGAAAATCATCAAATGCAAAGTCGAACGAATCTACAAACTCCTGAGTAAGAGGATGAGTCGACCGTTTTTTAGCTGCCGCAAATTTCTCTGCCGGAGGGATCACTTTCTCCATGTCAGCCCAGCACCAGGAACGCATTCAGCGCTAATAGGTAGAGCGCCAATTCTTTCGCCATCAGCATATGCAACAGCGTCAGAACTAATACGCACTTTCTTTGTCCGATAGATATTAACCTCAGGATGATTTATGTGCGTGCCTGAATACACGGTCGGAAATACTCGAATGAATTCCAATTTGGAAATCGGGCTTAAAACCATCACATCAAATAATCCATCTGTGAGAGATGCCTGTGGACACACTTGCATGCCTCCCCCATAACTAGATCCGTTACCAACTGCAATCAACATCGCTTCTGTTTCAATGGTGCGATCATCTAACTTAATAGTGAAGTGAGATGGCCTAAAAGTTGGAAGCTCCAAAGCTATTGCGACGTTGTACTTGGCCGGCCCTTTTGGCCACTTAAGTGTGTTCGCTTTTTCATTGACCGTGGAATCAAACCCTGATGAAAGAACTGCTCCGAACCACTCTCCATCGACTAAACCTAAATCTATCGCACTAGGTTGCTGAGTGGTTACGAAATCTAATTGCTTCTCGAAATCAATTAACGACCATTTAAGAGCTCTAACGAAATCATTGCCTGTGCCAGCCGGAATGACAGCAAACGGAATTTTCGATGGAACAACTGCTTGCAGAATTAGATGGGCTAAACCATCTCCTCCAACGCAGATAACACCAGGACATTGTGGATGATTACTAAGAAAGAAACGAAGATCATTCAGCACATTCTCTGCTGACGTGCCTGAAATTATCTGATAATCAAGATCGTGCTTAGAGAAATAGCCTGCAACGGTCTTACCAACCTGTGCACCCTTACCCTGACCTGAAGTTGGATTTATGACTATTGCCCATAAGCAATTAGACACGATCAGGGTTCTTTCTATCCCTGCGTTTATCATTGAGAACAGCGAATAATCCAGCAAGCAAATAAAGAGCAATCAGCGGAAGAGCCAACAAAGCCATGGTTAGCGGGTCAGGTGTTGGTGTGAAAGCGGCTGTAAACAAAACAATGGAGAAAACCCAAATGCGCCATGGTTTCAAAATTGTCGTACCTCTAAGGAACCCGATCAAATTTAGACTAATTAGAAAAACAGGCAGCTCAAATGCTAATCCAAATAGCAGAATAATTCTTAAAACGAAGTCTAGGTAATCATCGAACTTAACTAGGTTGGTCAAGGTCTCTGGAGTGAAACCGAATAACACCTTGACTGCAGTTGGAAGGATTGCGTATCCCAAATAAGCACCTACTGCAAAAAAAGGTGTTGCCGCAACAATAAAGAATATTGAATTCCGTCTTTCTTTTTTGTGCAAACCGGGTGCGATGAAAGACCATAATTGAAACAACCACACTGGAGCTGCAACAATGATTCCAGTCAATAAAGCAACTTTGATCTGTAAATTTAAAGGGCCAAGAACGCCGCTTATGTACAGAGCGCCGCAATATTGCTTGCCTTGTTCCTGCGCTGCGCGCAAATCACAGACAGGACTGGCTAATTGCACAACTATGTCGTTATAGAAATACCAACCAAGGATTGCAAAGAGCGAAATAGCAAGAGCCGAACGCATGATGCGCTTGCGCAATTCGCGAAGATGATCAAGCAAGGGCATGCGACCACCCGAAGAGGTCGTCATTGAATTATTTCTCAGTTGACTCGTCGTTATCTGATTTCTTGTCGTCTTGCTTCATTTCCTTTAATTCGCTCTTAAAAATGCGCATACTCTTTCCTAAAGAGCGGGCAGAATCAGGAAGACGTTTTGCGCCAAAGAGAACTAGTACAACTAAGAGAAGAATGAGGATGTGGCTTGGTTCGCGCAAAAACATGATTTCTCGCTTTCTGAACAGAAGATCTGTGCGTAACTTTATCCCACAAGGGGCCGTAAAACCTACCCAACTGCCCTAAACGTATAGATCCAGTGCCTTCTTTGCCCTCAATTGCACCTGGGAACGAACGTCGAGCGGTTGGATGAGAATTGCCGACGACCTCAAACTAGAAATAGTTCGGATAATCCATTCAATATTATAAACCGAACTTTTAATAATGTTGCCTTGATGGAATTCCTCAGCAATTTTGACATTAAAAGTCTCCGCAATTTTACGTGAATTTGATTGAATCTTTATATGAACTTCAATGTGATCATCTTCTGCAAGTTCAATCTTTCGTATTTCGTTGCCGATGCTTGCACTTACTTCACCGTGCAAAATGCGATCCAGCCGAAAGGATCTAAAATCTTGAGCTAGATGACAAAAAGACTCTACATACTCATGAGTCTCATCGTGCTTAATTGAGAAAGGAGTAATTTCTCTACTTGTAATCTCATCACGTGAGAATGAGTGATAAGAAATTATTAAGTTCTTCTTTGTTGCTATCGCCGAATTTACTACCGTTCTCAATTCATTTGGAACAGCTCCTGACAGCGCAACCGGGGCCGTAACTTTAGATTTCTTGGTCAGTCGCGAGATGAGATCCTCTATTGCCTGGACCTGAGCATCACTCGGAGAATAAGACTCTCGTAATATGCAGAGTCCAATAATGATGGCGCCTACTTCTATAGTCGTGAGCTTTCGAGGCTTACTCAGAACCTCTGCATTTCTAATTGATACATAACCTGATTCAAAAGATAAATCGATCAACTCCAGAGCTGTATAGCCTGGCAATCCGCACATCCACAAGGTATTCAAATCGTCTAAAACATCCGCTTTGCTAATTTGAAAATCTTTAGCAATTTGTGCCAAAGCTATACCTTGATTAGCAATCAAATAGGGAACCAAATCGAGCAGACGATTTACTTGACTATCTTGGATTTGCTTAACCATGGACTTGGACCAACTGATTCAGCGCTTCAATGACAGAGCGTCTTAGTGATTCAGGACTAAGAACGATTACATCATCTAAATGCCACAAGATGAGCGCAATCATCTCTTCTTCGGAAGAGTAGGAAATTTTAATGAAGTCGAACTCTTCGCCACTTTCAATAGTTGAGGCAAGAATTCTCAACTGTGATCCTCTGCCGGTTCGAACCTGTAAGTGAACTTCGGACAAAGAAAGGCTCTCCTTGAAAGAAATATCGGTCTTGTAGTCATCGGGAATTTCATAGCAATCTGTTTTCTTCGAAACCGTCAATTCACCTATGACTCGATCGCTACGAAAAGTTCTGTTTTCAGACTTATCTACATCTAAACCTGAGAAGTACCAAAATCCTTTGAGTGAAAAATAGGAATAAACATGAACCTTGCGAACATTGGCAATCATTTCGGCATCCAAATACTTGAATTCGACAACTCTGCGATCAGCAATAGCACTGATTAGTTCACTAAGAAATGCTGGCGCCGTGAGAATGACTGGCGCAAAAGCTGGAATTTCAGAAATATCAGCTGGCACTGAAACAGCGGATAACTTACGTATTGCTTTTTGCGAAACATCGCTTAAAGAGGTGTCTTTCCATAATTGTGCGGCCAAAGACATGTAGGCGATTTCATTTGGGGAAAAACCATCCTTGTCCATTTCGAAATTCTCAGCCCGTATGCGATATCCCACTTCGTCATCGAAGAGTGGATCTAATCCAGAAACTTCAATTTCAATACCTAAGGTTCGAAGTTCGTCTTTGTCTCGTTCGAACATTCGCTCCATAGATTCATTGGAGCCTTCGTAACCTTCAATGGTTCTAAATATCTCTGACTTTGTGATGTAACGTTTTGTAGCAAGCAATGCAACAACTAAATTTACTAAACGCTCACTCTTCCGCGACACCGTAAGCACCTTTTGACGGACGCCTGCGACGTGCAAGCACTTCAACTCCTGGAGCCATTCGCCGACTGACAATGAGGAAACCTGTGTGGCCAATCATTCGTTGCATCGGACGAACAGCTAATCCTTCATGATGCCAATCTCTGACAATGGTTTCTGAACTCAGCGGTTCGGTAAAATGTCCATCTTCTTTAAGGGCTTCGGCTGTTGCAGATAGCTGCGTCGTGGTTGCAACGTATGCCAAGAAGACGCCACCTGGTCTAAGAATTTTCGCGGCGTAATCCACGCACTCCCATGGGGCTAACATATCTAGAACCACTCGGTCATACTTGTTATCCGAATTTGAATCCTGAACAGAGCCCACGGTTAACTTCCAATTAGATGGTAACGATCCAAAGTACGTCTGCACATTTTCTTTAGCAATTTCCGCGAAATCTTCTCGCCGTTCAAAACTATCGAGTTGACCCTGCGGACCAATAGCTCGCAAAAGTGAAATAGCAAGAGCACCGCTTCCAACTCCTGCTTCGACAACTTTTGCGCCAGGAAAAATGTCGGCAACACCAATAATCATGGCAGCATCTTTGGGATAAACAATTGTTGCTCCCCGTGGCATAGATAGAACAAAATCGCCTAATAGAGGTTTGAATGCCGTAAATTTTAATCCTGCGCTTGTGCTTACAACACTGCCTTCAGGTATCCCGACAAGATCATCATGGACGATCCAACCTTTATGCGTGTGCCATTCTTTGCCTTGCGTAATAGTGAATGTATACATCTTTCCCTTGGGATCGGTAAGTTGAATTCGATCACCAATCGAGAAAAACCCATCATTAGACATGGCTGTATCTTATGGGTGCAAGTAGTGGATTATCAGAGTATCTTCGCGCAAGTGAACCAGTTACGGCTCTCTCCCAGCAGGGTAAATGACTTTTCAAATTGTCCTTTGCTCTACAAATATCGAACGATAGACCAATTGCCCGAATCCCCTAGTTTGGATGCCGAACGTGGCACGTTGGTTCACACCGTTCTACACGACCTCTTTGAATCACCTGCACCATCTCGAACGATTAAACAAGCAACTGATCTCCTACCTACTAGATGGCAGGAACAACTGGCGTTAAAGCCCGAATTAGCATCGTTAATAACCAGTGAAAAAGAGTGGCTTGATCGGGCTACAGCTCTACTCACAACTTACTTCGAATTAGAAAATCCAACATCGTTTGAACCTACGCACAGAGAATTGCACTTAGAGCAGGATCTATCCGATGAAATATATCTGCACGGTTACGTAGATCGTTTAGATGTTGCCCCCACAGGTGAAGTTCGAATTATTGATTACAAAACAGGAAAAGCACCTAAACCAGGTTGGGAAGAAAAAGCCTTATTTCAGTTAAGAGTGTATGCATTGCTGTACTGGAAAGAACACAATGTAATCCCAAAATTACTTCAACTGATCTATCTGGGTGATGGCAATCTCTTAAAAAGCACTCCTACGGAAAATGAACTACTTTCCACCGAAAAAGCCCTTCTTAAAGTTGCTGCATCAATTAATGAAGCTATGCAAACAAATACTTGGAATCCACGAAAGAGCAGATTATGTGATTGGTGTTCTTTTAAGCCAATCTGTCCTGCTCATAACTAATCTGTAAATTCGCATAACTAAGTTCCTGTAGTGATTTAATCACCCGTAAACGTTCTCTGGGCAAAATCTCAACAAAATGAGGGACAGCTATTGCATTAGCACCGCTTGCAATTGCGGCCTTTACTCCATTCGGTGAATCTTCAAGAATCAAACACTCTCGGATCTGCACCGCAAATTTCTCGGCTGCCATTAAATAAGCTTCAGGATTTGGCTTTGGGCTTTCAACATCATCGGCAGAAAGTGAAAAACTAAAAGAGTGCTGCGGCACGCTCTGAAGAACTGCATCAACTAAAACTCTTGGACTCGCTGAAACTAAGGCTGTGGGAATTTTGTTCTGCTTTAAATCCTCTAGAAGTTCCAGCGCCCCCGGCATAACCGGTGCTCCAGAACTTAGCTTCTTTGTCATTAAAGAAATGACTGCATCGGTAAAATACTCAGGAGATTTATCTGTCTTTACTTTGTCAAACATATATTGACCAACTTTGCTCAATGGTCCGCCTAAGCAATAGTTCTGATCTTCTTGTCTCCATTGATAACCAAAATCTGCCATCAACTCTGTCTCTGCTTGCAACCACATAGGTTCAGAATCAACAAAAAGACCATCCATGTCGAAAAACACTGCGCTATAAAAGTTTGCCATCCTAGATCGCGACTCCAAGTAGAGCATCCAGTGTGCGAGAGAGCTCTCCTGGGTTACCACCTTCTGCACCCTTTGCAGATTCGCTAATCCAATCTTGCAGTAGTACAAAAACCTTCTTTGTATCTAAATTATTTGATAAAGCTTGAATAATCTCTCGGATCAACTTCGAGGTTGGAGCGCATTGAGTTTGAGATAACACAAGTGTAAGTGAATCTAAAAAGGATTGCGCAGTAAGAAGTAGTTCATCGTCCCACATGCGATCAGCGGTATAATTGTTCATCATTAACGCACATCGAATAGTCATTGGATTAACTCCAGAACGTACTAATGTTGAAACAAAAACTAAATTGCCTAAACTCTTGCTCATTTTCTGTCCATTCAAACCGATCATTCCGGTGTGAACATAAAACTGCGCAAAGCTGCGACCTGTAGATACTCGTGCTTGTGCGGCGCTCATTTCGTGATGAGGGAAAATAAGATCACTTCCACCACCTTGAATGTCAATGAGAAAATCAGAGTCTTGTTCTGGCAACAAATAATTCAAAGCTATGGCGCAACATTCGATGTGCCATCCTGGACGACCTTGGCCGTGAATACTTGGCCATCTTGGTTCATTGGGACGCTGGGCCAGCCACACTAAAGAATCAAGCGGATTTTCTTTTCCCGCGCGATCTGGATCTCCTCCTCTTTCTGCGAAAATCTTGAGGGATTCTTCCTTACTTAAGTGACTACGAGTTCCGAAATCTGGATCGCTATGAACGCGAAAATAGAGATCCTCGTTAACACCATAGATTGCGTCGGCACTCTTTAACTCTTCAATTTTCTTAGTTACTAAAGGAATAGCTTCAACTGCTCCTATGTAATTTTCAGGCGGAATGACGTGCAAAGCAGTCATATCACTTCTGAATAGATCAATTTGTGATTGTGCAAGTTCTTGCCAATCCACTCCATCACGATTGGCTCGTTCGAGAAGGGGGTCATCAATATCTGTAATATTTTGAACGTAGAGAACCTTTGAACCTGTCGCACGTAAATATCTGTTTATCAGGTCAAATGAAAGGTACGTGGCTGCGTGACCTAAATGTGTTGAATCATAGGGAGTGATTCCGCATACGTACATGCGATACATTTTTTTTCGAGGCAGAACTTGAATCGAATTGGTCGCCGTATTGAGCAAAGAAAGTTCTGGAAAATCATATTTAGAATCAATGGTTGGTATGTATACCTCAGGCCAAGATTTCATGTTCCTATACTAATGCATCAAGGAATAATCGCGCCCTAAAATGCGGGCCAAGGAATCGCTGGCCATTCAGTACTTGGTAGTGGAAAACATCTCATCTTGATTAAATCTTGAATTCGCGATTGCAAAGCAACAACTTCAACCGGAGTAATTAGTGATTGCAATAATGCACTTTCATCGCTTTCCAATATCCCTTGTAGCGATACTAGGGAATTCAATTCTTCTTCCGATAAATCACTGCCGGCCCACTGCCACAGGACTGTTCGCAATTTATATTCATGATGAAAAGTAACTCCGTGATCGCATCCATATAACTTTCCCTCTGGATGTGGCAACAAATGTCCAATTTTGCGATCCGTGTTATTTATTACGGCATCAAAGAGTGCCATCTTACGCAATTGTGGATCATCTTGACTAAAGAATTCCGCTAAATCTACTTCAACATCTATGTCAATCCACTCCTGGACCATTCCTTGGCCAAAAGGTCCGTCACGCAAAATTGTTAAAGGAACGATGTGCATCTGTAAATACTCACTAATCAAATACGCTGCAAACTCACGCTGAGCTAAGTTTCCATCTGGAAAGTCCCAAAGTGGGCGCTCCCCCGCGATAGGTTTATAAATACACTTTATTGATTGATCACCGAATGTGCACTCTGCCAACAAAGTTGCATTGGATGCATCAATTAAACGACCAGTAACAACTAAGTCGCCTTCTTTAAGGATTTTTTCCACATCAATCATCTTCGATACCCGTTAGATCGAGGGCATAAGTGACCGTTTGGATCTATTGGAATTCCACAGAATGGACATGGCAAACGGCCTGCACCGGCCAGGGATAAACATCGCTTAGCAAAAGAAGCCGCTTGCGTGGGCGAAACATGAACGCGCAGAAGATCGACAGATAAATCTTTTTCATCAAAAACAATCTCATCATCAGTGTCATCGTCATTACTCGTTACTTCGCGCAATTCATAGACAATCAGCGAATTCTGAGCATCCCATGCCATAGCGATCACACCAGCTCGAAATTCTTCGAAAATTGGTTGCTCTAATGGTGCGTCATCGATGTCATTGCTCTTTACAACAACTGTTGGATCTGACTTTTTAATTTCGCGCAGCATGATTTTTGTGCGCTCCCCTAAAGCAACCACTTGGGATTTTTCTACTAGCACTGAAACAACGCGTGCGCCCGTGCGAGCTTGAATGAAGAATGTGCGCTCACCTGGTGCTCCGACTGTTCCAGCTACAAACCTTTCTACAGGGTTAAATTCGTAAATTATCGGAGTCATTTACTACCCGATCCGCCACCAAGAAGTGTTTTGCCAGAGCGCTTTTTTTGAGACAAGTACTCAAAATTGGTTGCTAAGTCATTGAGATGTAGCAATCGAAAACTTCCTTTGCTGAAATCCAGAACAGAAATCGAGGCCGGATCAATCACAATCTTCTGAAACTTGTCTAAATGCAGATCCAAGGCAGTTGCGATCAAACTCTTAATCACATCGCCATGACTAACAATCAAACTAACACCAGTACCTGTTTTTTTAATACTTTGGCGCAGTGCCTTTTCAGCCCTTTGCTGCATTTGCAGTAAACTTTCACCCTTGGGAAACTTCATTTCACTGGGTGTATTTTGGACAACTCGCCACTCTTTTCGAAGCGATAAAGCCAGTAACTTCTTTCCCGTCCAATCTCCATAATCAACTTCGGTAACATTGGGATCAAATAGAATCTTCTTGCGAACGCTCGTATCCTGCGATTGCAGCCAAGGTTCTAGCGTTGCCAAACATCGCTCGAGCGGACTAATACGGATATCTCTAAATTGAGCACTGCCTAATCGACTGGTAAGAAGTTCGGCCTGCTCTTTGCCTTTTGTACTTAAACTCACACCGGAAGCACGACCTGCCAAAATCCCTTTTTCATTGGCAACGGAATGTGCATGGCGGAGCAAAATTACTGTGGTCACAGAGCAAGGTTATCGGGATTTGGCAAAGCACACTTGCTAAGGTCGCGCTATGCAACTACGACGTGCGGGCAAGAGCGGCCTCATGCTTTCTCGAATCGGCCTTGGAACAATGACGTGGGGCCGTGACACAGACGAACATGAAGCAGCAGATCAGTGTCGAGCATTTCTGGATGCGGGTGGCAACTTCTTAGATACTGCTGCCGTTTATGGAGATGGCGATAGCGAGCGAGTTATCGGTGGACTTATAGGCACGCTCTTTGAAAGAAATAACGTCGTTATCGCTTCAAAAGCGGGAATTAGTTTTCCAGATGGTCTGCGTAAAGTTGATAATTCCCGCTCTTCTCTAATCGCCCAACTAGATGCATCCTTACAAAGACTTAACACCGATTACTTGGATCTATGGCAAGTGCAGACTTGGGATGCGCAAACACCTTTGGATGACACCTTATCCGCCCTTGATTATGCCTATGCAAGTGGAAAAGCAAGGTATGTCGGAATATCAAATTTCTCCAGCTGGCAAAGTGCACATGCAATTACACGACAAGAAGTAATTGCGAATAAAGCACCGATTACAACAATCCAAAATGAGTATTCACTTCTTAATCGCAAGGTAGAAGAAGATCTTGTCGATGCCGCCAATACTCTAAACGTAGGTCTACTTGCTTGGTCTCCTCTTGGTCGCGGTGTACTTACCGGAAAATATCGAAAAGGTGTACCCAGTGATTCCAGAGCTGCCACACCGCACTTTGCATCATTCGTCGAACCCTATTTATCTGATAAACAATCTCAGATTGTTGAAGCAGTATGTGTAGCCGCAGAAGGGTTGGGTTATTCGCCACTCGAAGTAGCTCTAGCTTGGGTCAGAGATGCTCCTGCTGTAACAAGTGTGATTCTGGGAGCCCGAACCGGCGCACAACTTCGCGGTGCGCTATCTAGTGAAGAAGTTACTTTGCCTGAAGTAGTGCGCAGTGCTTTAAATGAAATATCAAGAGTTTCGTAAAAAACTCTCTAAAACATTTACGCCAAATTTCAAGCCTTCAACAGGAACTCTCTCATCTACACCGTGGAAAAGCGCCATAAAATCTAAATCTGGCGGCAATTTTAAAGGTGAAAATCCATATCCAATTATTCCTAATTCACTTAAAGCCTTGTTATCGGTACCACCACTCATCAGATATGGAACTGGGATTCCTTCTGGATCGAATTGCAAAATGGAGTTAGTCATTGCATCAACCAAATCACCTTCGAAATCTACTTCCAGAGCAATGTCATGCGTAATTGTTTGAACAGAAATATCTGGACCAATGATTTGCCGTACTGTCGCATTTAATTCATCTTCCATTCCCGGAAGGAATCGTCCATCGATGACAGCAGTTGCACTTTGTGGAATCACGTTTGCTTTATATCCTGCATCAAGCATTGTCGGATTTGCAGTATTTTGCAAAGTAGCACCAATCATTCTTGCCATAGGACCGATTTCTGCGAGTAAAGGACGCAAATCCTTTTCATCATATTTTTTGCCTGATACTTCTGCTATTTTTTTAAACAAGATCTTTACCGTTTTGGTATATCTCTGAGGCCATTCATAATTTCCAATTGCAGCAACAGCTTCACTCAAACGTGTGAGAGCATTTTCAGGATTCATCATCGATCCATGACCAGCGCGACCTTCTGCGCTTAATCGCATCCAATGGATGCCTTTTTGAGCAGCTTCAATAAAATAAAGACGTTTATTATCTGCAAGAGTTACGGAGAATCCACCAACTTCAGAAATAGCTTCTGAACATCCACTAAAAACTTCAGGGTGATTAGCGACCATCCATCTAGAACCAAAAAGTGAGCCTGCTTCTTCGTCTGCAAAAAACGCGAGAACTACGTTACGAGGAGGTTTAATTCCCTTTCTTGACCACATACGAAAAATTGCAATGATCATTGCATCCATATTTTTCATATCCACTGCGCCGCGACCCCAGATCATTCC
>Ga0208082_1000366_pt1 | contig 13806 bp, 19 predicted proteins | sample LakMenE09Jun09ns_FD_150683 | JGI IMG/M metagenome (GOLD analysis project Ga0208082, IMG submission 150683) | Freshwater microbial communities from Lake Mendota, WI - 09JUN2009 deep hole epilimnion ns (SPAdes) | ecosystem: Environmental > Aquatic > Freshwater > Lake > Epilimnion/Euphotic zone ... | reverse complement strand
ATGCAAGAAAAATATTTAAATACAATTGCCAATTTAACACTTTCTGGCAATAATGGCAGCTTAGGAAATAAACTTTTCTCTGAAAAAAAATACTTAAATAAAGATGGTAAAGAACAAGGATATATTTTTAGCAATCTGAGACTTAATAGTTATTTGAAAGAGATTGATCATTGGAATATTGAAACACTACAAAAAAGATATGCAATTTTATTAGAACGTTTTCTACAAATATGGCAATATCCTGATGTAATCATTGATGAAGATGAAGCAGAAACTGATGAAGATTTTAATATTTATAATGCGCCAGACCCAAGAAATAAAAAGTTAGATTATTTTATTTTTAAAGATGAAAAAATAATTACAGATGAGGTATCAAAGATGTATTATCATGTAGTGAAAATGATTTTTGAAGAAAACCCTTCAGCTTTTAACCATCCTGACTTGAAAATATTATTAGGTATAAGTTCTAACCCTAAAGATTTAAGATCACCTTATTCTTTAAATTCCAGCTATTATATTGAAGCAAATATTGACAATAATACTAAGTTTAAAAAGTTAAAAACCTTGTTAACAAAGTTTGACTACGAAGAAGAATTGCTAATTAATTTTTCTAATAAAGAGTTAGATGATATTGAATCAGAAACTAAGGACCGTGCCTATTGGGATGAAAAAACAAATATTGAAAGTTTAAAAATAATTGATGATTGTATTAATATAATTAATGAATTTGAACCTAAATTAAGATTAAACTATACCCAATCCTATGTAGGTTTAACAGAAGGGTTAAAGCGACAAAATTTTGTAATATTTGTTCCAAAGCAAGAGTTTGTAAGAGCTGAAGTGCATATTAGTGAAAATGAAAGTTGGTTTAAAAAACTTGAAAATTCAAATTTTACTGTAAATTCCATAGGGAAACGCGGCAGAATTAAATTTAGAATTAGTAAATTAGATATAATTAATAAAAAAGTTCTGCTAAAAGATTTGTTTGAAACGGCCTATAGTGCTTGGAATTAAAAGTACAAATAGCAAAAATCAATAAAGAAATAGACTAAATGGTTGTAACCCACGACAGACAAGAACGCCAGCCTATAACAGCACCTACAAGAAATTGGCGCTCAGTGCATCGCAAATGCTGCACATGCGGAGTGGTGAAAATCGCCACCCATCTCATAGCTGCAAGCGTAGGTGAAGATCACTTAATCTAAAAAAAATTGTGTAAATTTTATTTTAATTATATTCGCATGATAGAGTTATATCCTATTTTTAGTGGAGACGTGCAAAACCTCGGGAACACGAAAACTAAGCAGGTCAGAAGTAAGACCCAAAAACTTGGAATATCCAAAATTAATAATACATACACACTAAAATTGCTAACAAAAAATTAAATTAAAATGAAAAAAATAGCATTATTTATAACAACGGGAATTTTATTATTCACTGTATTTTCTTGCAGTAAAGATGAAAATTGTAGTTTTTCAAAATCTACATTTGAAAACAAAACATATAAAACGTCTATAGTTAGGATAGATTCCAGTGGGGTCGATGTGACTTCAAGATATTCTGCATTATTGACTATTGATCCTTGCTTTAATAATACCACTACCTTAAATGCCTCTGGAACATATACTACCAATAAAGTATCCAATTGTACTGATCCTGCAATAAGTGGCGTATGGAGTGTCAATACAACGAACGGTAAAAATTATTTTGTCCTGGATGGAAGTTCTAGTGAAGTTTCTGCTTTTGATTGTAATTCAGTATCAATAAAAGAAAATAATGGAAACATAACTTTTACTTTTAAAATGACCAAAATATAAACAAGATATAACTGCCGTATTTATGAAAGTAGGGTGGGCAGTATACAAGCAAAGTTTTGTTTGGTATCAACCACCTACTTTTTATTTAATGGGAATATAGATGGGCTCCGCCTTTAGAGAAATACGTCGGATGCCATCAGCAATAATGAGAACAGAACACAATCAAAAAGCAATAAATAATAATTTAAAAATGAAAAAACTAATTACAACAACCTTCATACTTGCGTTTTTGGCGCTGACAAGTTATTCACAAGACACAACAAAGACTGCTAAACAAAGACCAATAACCACTTACAAAGTAGGTTCTGCGAAGGTAATAGTGTGGGAAAATAAAGGCGAAAAGGGAAGCTGGAAAAACTTTCAAGTAGAAAAGATTTATCAGAAAGACGGTAAATGGAAAACTACAAATAGTTTCAACGAGAAAGAATTATTAGAGCTGAAAGCCGCAATTGACAGAGCCATTGCAGAAGAAAGTGTGAAAGTAAATACAACAGAAGAAAAATAGCAGCGTAACAAATATGTGTAGCCTTAACACGTAACTCTTATGGAGAGAAGGCTAGCTTGTAATAGCACCTGCCTAAACGGCGAGGGTTCGGGTTCCAAAGATAGTTTTGTGGGTAATCAGATTTGGCTAAGGGCATCAATCCTGCGCGCGGAGGATGGTGAAAATCGCCAACTTCTTGCAGCTGAAAAACGTTCAGGTCAATAAAAATGGGTTAAAAATTAATGGATTATATGGACTGTCAATTGCTTATTCTGATTTAGTGCAAGTAGATGCAACTTCTTCTATTCTAAGGATTAGATTAAGAACTAATGGATATGCTCCTTATGTACGAATAATATTAAAAGGACAATTACCGATTTATATTAATTTTACAGACAAGCAAAAAACATTAGACTTATATAAAAGATTGATAATTAAAAAGTCGCTGAGCCCAACATTGTGTTTATTTAATGACGGGGGTTGTAGCGTTTTTAGGCGTTTTAGCTCCTCATTTATTTCGGTGTAAACGGACAATGTTTTAGCTTTGCAAAGCTCGACTACCCAAACATATAACGTTGGTAGCAAGTTTAACAAAGAAAACCACGACATAAAAGAAATGTAACACATAAAGAATTTTGATAGCTCTTAAATAGAATTTGTATTATTGATAACAAAATGGAGTCTTGACACCATTCAAAGAAACGGGGCGAAACCGAAAAGCCATATGAGTAGGACAATTTTAAACATATAAATAAAAAAATGGATGCACAAAAAGTCGACATGTTCATCATGTCAAACGCAAAATTCTTTGAAAGCCACCAAATCAGCGTAATCAGAGACAGACTGATAGCACTTGATGATTCAAAATGGGTAATGTTATCAACTGCTCAATTCAAAGACCCATCAATGACACTAATTATTTCAATCTTGGCAGGTAGCTTAGGTATTGACCGATTTATGATTGGGGACACAGGGCTTGGAGTTGGCAAACTTTTAACTTGTGGCGGATTTGGTATTTGGGCAGTTATCGATTGGTTCCAAATTCAAAAAGCAACAAGAGAAAAGAACATGCAAAAAATTCAACAATTTTTGTATTAATGACGCTCGACAGGAACAAGCTGTATTTAATATTATTTATAGCATGTTTAGCAGGGTATATTTGGCTTTACTTTAGTATTACAAAAAACATCACTGAGAACAACTCGGCTGAAGTTTGCTTAATAAAACATGTAACAAATATACCCTGTCCTTCCTGTGGCTCTACTCGTTCTGTCATTTCATTGACAAAAGGCGACTTTATTGGGGCATTAAATATCAATCCAATAGGCTATTTAGTTGCCATAATTATGCTAATTGCTCCTATTTGGATTTTAGTAGATACTGTAAGAAATGCCAAAACATTATTTGATTTTTATCAAAAAATAGAATCTTATTTAAAACAACCAAAGATTGCAATTCCTTTGATTTTACTTATAATCATCAATTGGATTTGGAATATCACAAAAGGACTATGATACAATTAAAAAAATTTAGTTACGAACCAGGCGAACATGAAGCAGAAACTGCCTCAAGCAGTTATTTGATGTCATTAATAGCTATTATAGTTGGTCTTCCGTTGCCAATAGTAAATCTAATTGCCACGCTGATTTTTTATTTAGGCAACAGAAAGTCTACATATTTTGTTCGCTGGCATTGCACACAAGCGTTATTATCGCAGCTATCAATGCTTTGCATAAATAGTTATGGATTTTGGTGGACCATTTCAATAATTTTTACTGATGAAGCAATAACGAGTAATTATATTGCTTATATAATCGCAGCAATAATTTTTAACTTGACTGAATTTATAGCAACCATTTATACAGCTATTCAGACAAGGAAAGGAATTCATGTTGAGTGGTGGTTTTATGGAACATTTACAAACATTATTTGCAAATCAAAATCATGAAAAAAGTCATTATTCAAGGAGCAACAACAATTCTTCTATTTTTCGGAACATGGTACGCCCTAACACAAATAGACTGGTTAAAGGTTTTTAAAGTTCAAAACGTAACTGACAAGACAGAAGAAAAATTAGGTGAGCTTTTTTGGAAAGTGTTTAAAAAGACAGAAGAAGAAAATAAAAACACTCATATAGTAAGCTCAATAGATAGTATCGTAACCCATATCTGTAAGTCAAATAAGATTGACAGAGAAACAATAATAGTTCATGTGCTAAATAAAGATGAAACTAATGCTTTTGCACTGCCAAAAGGACATCTAATAATTTATAGTGGCTTAATAAATAATTCAGACAATCAAGAAGAGTTGACTGGAGTTATAAGTCATGAGATTGCACACATTGAGCTAAATCATGTGATGAAAAAACTTGTCAAGGAAGTTGGGCTTTCGGTTTTAATTTCAATGACGACAGGTAATGGTGGGGCGGAAATTATCAAAGAGACTGCAAAAATGCTCTCTTCATCCGCATTTGACAGAAACTTAGAAAAAGAAGCAGACATTAAAGCGGTTGATTATTTGACAAGAGCAAAGGTAAATCCAGAACCATTTGCAAATTTCCTCTATAAGTTATCAGACAAAGAACACGAAGCGACAAAATATTTAACATGGATTAGCACACATCCTGACTCCAAAGAGAGAGCAGAATATATCATTGAGTATAGCAAAGACAAATTAACTGATTACAAACCAATTCTAAATAACGAGTCATGGGAGAAATTGAAGAAAGAATTGAAGGACTGAAAAGAAAACCAGCTTGTAACAGCACCTACCCAAAAGGCGGGGGTTCGGGTTCCAAAGACAGTTTTGTGGGTAATCAGATTTGGCTAAAGGCATCAATCCTGCGAGCGCTGGATAGCAAAATCGCCAACATTTTGCAACCGCAAATCGTTGTAGTATGATTCAATAGAAGGCGTTCGCCTAGCTAGGGATTATATAGGATAGAATTCTGCTATTTTCGTCCTCACGCGCTTCTTATTGTGCTATCTCTAGTGCAATATAAAAAATGCAGCGCTGAACTTAAATCTTAGTATTTTTGAATATTGTAAAAAAGTATGAAGAGAACGTGGCTTTTATTATAAGCGATTTTCTTTTCAGAAAATATGCTATTGCGTCGCACTGAACATGGGGAATTTGCCCTATATTAGAAAACCGTCCAGCGTTTTGCGGGATACTAACTATTAAATCTATATTCTCATGACCAATACAATCTCCGCGGAACTATATAGGCTTTCTGAAAAACTATATCAATATTTTCTCTCCAAAAAATCTAGAGAACGAAGTGAGCGTGCGATATTATGGATAGCTCTAATCAGTTTTATTATCCACCTAGTATTGATAGGGTTGGTGAATTTTAATATTATAGCCCTCAGTGAGCCTAATAATTTATTAAAAAATCCGATAGCGGCTATTTATACGCCCTTTTCTTTCATTCTAGTCTATGAGGTCTATCTCCTGGTATATTATCTGCCGAAGTCTACCTCCATCTACATCTCCAAGCAGTATGAAATTATCACCCTCATCATTATTCGGCGCTTGTTTAAGGATCTCTCGGTTTTGTCCCTATCGACGGATTGGTTCAGAATAAAAAATGATTTACAGTTTACCTATGACCTGGTGGCATCCATCCTTCTATTCTGTCTCATTTACCTCTTTCATATTCAGCGAACCAAGACCTATAGAACCCTTGAATCAGATGTAAATCCTTCTACAAGTATATCTAAATTTATCGACGCTAAAAAATGGATAGCGACCGCCTTGGTGCCTATATTATTTATCTGTGCAGTTTATGGATTTTTACACTGGAGTATTGGCATCTTTCAGCCTATTGATGCCCATCCTCTTTCGTTTAAGAATATTAATAATATTTTCTTTGAGCAGTTTTTTAATATTTTGATCATTGCGGATGTTATCTTGCTCCTAGTGTCTTTTTTCCATACAGACGAGTTTCATAAAGTCATCCGCAATTCAGGATTTATTATTTCTACCATCTTATTAAGAATATCCTTTTCCGTAGAGGGTATTATTAATAATTTATTGATTGTTACGGCTATTGTATTTGGCCTATTGGTTCTCATAATTTATAATAAATTTGAAAAGCACCTGGCATCAGAGGAAAGTAAGGAGGGCCATCTATCTGAATGATAGATCCAAGTTAGCTCGACGTAAGTGATCATTGTGAATAAATAGATCTATTTATCTGAAATGACGAGTACTAAATGACGGATACAGATCTAAGGGTTAAATCTAATGATTAAGCCGAAGTAGATTCCTGTTTATTTCAATTATTTTTTAATATGAATTTATTGGGTGCCCATAAGCCACATGGCCTTACCGGCTCGCTCGGAAAAATCGGCACTTTCAAGCCAACCTTAGGCTTATTTTTGATTATTTACTATGCTTTGGGCCAGCCAATAAGCCATACCGTAGCTTGTCAATATTTCTGTGTATTGAGCGATGTTTTTAGTAGCGATTAGACAGACTTGGTTCTTGTCGTTCAATGCTATTTTCGCATTGTTTTTAAATAAAGAGGGGTGGGCGTCATTGGCATATTTAGCAAACCCGGGTGTATGCTTAGAGTCTAATGTTTTCCCGCTTAATAAAGTAATAAAGTATTGATTTTCTTGTCTTTCTGCTCTTTTTATGGATTCTTTATTGCTTAATAATTCTCCTGTATAGACCGATATAATTTCATCTTTGTATATTTTTATAGCAGTAAATAATCCCTGGCCGGCATCATTAATACTAGATAGTGCCGTATAGAGATAATCTATTTCGGGGGCGAGAATGGTGTTTTGGGGCATTTCTTTTATTCGTATTGAGCTTTTTCCTTACCTATGCTTCGATAGACCGTGGAAGTAGACAGGTTTTTTTTACCTATAAAGCTTACCACTATCTCCCTATGTGCACCATTAAAATAGCAATATCGCTTGGATTTATGCCGCTGATTCTCTTGGCGGCGCCAAGCGTCTTAGGTCTTATTTTGGTAAATTTCTGTCGAGATTCTGTAGACAAGGAATTCACTTTTTCATAATTGAATGTCTCGGGAATAATGAGTTCTTCTAGGCTGAGAGATTTATTGACCACATCCTGTTCCTTCTCGATATAGCCTTGGTATTTGTGTTCTATCTCTGCGGAAGATAAAGCAGAAAACGAAAAGGTATCAAAAGTAGATCTAACTTTTTCTATACGCATAAGATGTTCTAGACTTACTTGTGGTCTCGTCAGAATATTAGCCATAGGCATTTGCTGCTTCAAATCTGCCGTACCCAGCTCAGCAAATAATCCGTTAACTTCTTCGGGAGTTATCTTAACTTCTTGAAATAAACTTAATATCTTCGCTATCTCCGTTTTGCGGTCTTGATATTTAGATACTCGCTCTTCGTTGGCGAGACCTATTTCCTTTCCTATAGGGGTCAATCTCTGATCCGCATTATCTCCTCGCAATAAAATTCTATACTCTGCCCTACTGGTAAACATGCGATAGGGTTCATCGGTACCTTTATGCACAAGATCATCGATTAAGACTCCGATATAGCTTTCGTGTCTTCCTAATACCAGTGGTGGCAAATCATCTATGCTTCGTGTAGCATTGATGCCAGCTAAGAGGCCTTGCCCTCCTGCTTCTTCATATCCTGTGGTGCCATTTATCTGTCCTGCGAAATAGAGTCCTTTAATCAACTTGGTCTGCAAGGAATGGTCCAACTGCATAGGTGGAAAATAATCATATTCAATGGCATAACCTGGGCGATACATTTTAGCATTTTCAAAACCGGGTATCAACCGTAATGCTTTGTATTGCACATCAAATGGAAGCGAGGTGGAAAATCCGTTGACATAAATCTCATTCGTATTCCATCCTTCTGGTTCTACGAAAATTTGGTGCCTTTCTTTATCTGCAAATCGATTTATTTTATCTTCAATACTGGGACAGTATCGTGGACCTACGCCTTCTATACTTCCGTTAAACATAGGGCTGCGATCAAATCCTTCTTTGAGCGCTTCATGAACATTTTCGTTCGTATATGTAATCCAACAACACCGCTGTTCTTTTGGTTTTTCTGTATCCATGAAAGAAAAGCCTTCTATAATTTCATCTCCGGGTTGTTCTTCCATTTTAGAATAATCCAAGCTTCGTCCATCAATTCTTGGGGGTGTGCCAGTTTTCATTCTACCCGACTCAAAACCTAAAGAAAGCAGCTGCTCTGTAATACCTGTTGCTCTGCTCTCTGCTGCCCTTCCCCCTCCAAAGTTTTTATCGCCTATATGAATTAATCCATTGAGAAAAGTTCCGTTGGTTAGTACCACGGCCTTTGATTGGATTTCTATTCCCAGCTGAGTTTTTACTCCTACCACTTTATCACCTTTTATTAAAAGACCTGATACCATTTCTTGATAAATATCAAGGTTAGATACATTCTCTAGCGTATGTCTCCAAATAGAAGAAAAAAGGTTTCGGTCATTTTGGCTTCTTGGACTCCACATAGCGGGTCCCTTACTCCTATTCAGCATGCGAAACTGTATCATAGATCTATCTGAGATAATGCCAGACATTCCGCCCAATGCATCTATTTCTCTTATAATTTGTCCTTTAGCCACACCGCCCATAGCTGGATTACAAGACATCTGTCCCATCACTTGCATATTCATGGTTATAAGAAGCGTTTTCTTTCCTATACTAGCTGCTGCATAGGCCGCTTCACAACCAGCGTGACCAGCACCGACTACAATAATATCATATGGATCGAACATAGATGATGTTAGGTTATATTATATTTTTTAGTTTTTTGTTCCACGTGGAACGATCTAATAATGATAAACACTCTTGTTCCACGTGGAACAATTCTTCTGTATAAACTTAATATATTTATTTTCTTCTTTTCTCATAATTTTTTTCTCACTATTTGTTTCATCGTTATAGCCAATAATATGAAGAAAACCGTGAATCAACACTCTATTAATTTCTTCACTTATCTCTACATTATATCTTCTCGCATTCTTTTTTACCTCTCTTAGTGAAATATAAACATCTCCTGTTAATTCACATTCCGTATTAGTTAGACCAAATGTCAATATGTCTGTATTATAATTATGGTCTTTAAACGTCGTATTCATCTTTATTTGCTCTTCCGAAGAGATAAAATTATAACTCATATATACTCTTTTTTTTCCACAGAGCTTTTTTATATATCTTAATAAATACTCTTTATTTATAGTGGTTTTTATTAGATTCTTAAATTTAGGTTTTGAGTAATTAAATTCTATAAAAACACGCTTCTTTACCATATTAGAAGAATTTATACTTTCCACTTTCATCCACAGTTATAGATGGCAATAATCTTTTCTTATCAAAATATTCATATCCTTCTTTAAGATTCGTCCAAAAATCTAATATCTCTGGTTTACCACTAAAATAATCCTTCTTCATTTTATTCAAGTTATTGACCGTTAACTTTGTAGGATATATATGAATAGGTATTTGTTCTTGACCAACCGCTTTAGCGTATATATTAATTAAATAAATTGTTTCCATCACAGAATCCGTCATAGGCAGACAACCTATAGTTTCACAGCCTCCATGAATATATATATCCCCACCCAACTTTTCTTTATTTCCTAGTATTCTATCACTTTCGTTAGGATAGGATATTTTCAAAGATAAGTGATACTTACTACATGGATTAAAATTTTCTATATAATAAAAACCCTCTGGTATCTGGAAATCCCCTTCCTGTCGTTTAGGTCCTAAATCACCTATCGTTTCACAGATAGAAAACGACTTTATTAAAACATATTTAGAACTATCATCTGAAAAAGCCCATAACTCCAGTACTTTATTCCATTTCATAGCCCGCCAAAAGATTCTATTCGAAGGAAATTTTATACTCTTAGCATTAAACAGAGACACCACATTATTATACTTAGACAGATTAGCTACTGAGACACGAGGCTGCTGTAATTGATTCGCTAGCCAATCTTGAGAGAATGAAGTATTCATTATTAAAACAAAACAAAAAGAAAATAAAAAATTATTCATAAAACGAAATTAACAACAGTAATAATATTATATAAATCTTTTTTTAAATAGAAAAATTTAAGGCCTATTATTAGTTGTGTGAATTGGGTGATAAATATTGGTTATAAGTATTGACAATGATAAATTAAACAATTTAAGGGAGGTAACGAACAAAATTAATATTTATAAAAAGTTTATAATTAGTAATTTATATATTATTATATACATGTGTGGATTAAATGAAAATGAAAAGTTTTTTTTTGTGAGTTGTGAATAGAATATGAGAATAATAACAAATAGATCAAGGAAAATGAGGATAAAAGGCTAAATAAAAATATGATAATAGAGTCTTGTGTATAAAAAGGGACTTATCATTTATTTTCTAACAGTTTTTATCCAAATATGTTCATACCAGGAATATTAGGAACGAGAGATTTTAATTCACTCATTATATATCCTTCAGATTCATTTAATGCTCTTTTTATAGTATCTTGTAAAAGAACTTCCTGCTCGATAAGACTTAATGTAGAGAAACCTTCACTAAATTTAATAGAAGTAATATCTTTTTTCCCGTTGGTAGTAATGGTAATTATATTCTGAGGATCAGAAGTTGTAAAATAAGTGGACTCAACCTTTGTTTTAAGGTGATTGGCTTTTTCTTTTATCTCACCAAGTTTGGATAAAATGTCGAACATAAGATGTAATTATCGTTTAAAAGGCAAAACTAAAGAAGAAAATCTATATAGATTCAATAGGTTTATATAAATCCCCGCAAATAGTATTAAACTGGGCACCCGTGACGGAAGCTAGGACATTAAATTTATTTTCTAAAAACCGCACTCCGAGTAAGGACATAATTAACGATTCTTTGTTGTCTATTAGAACATTATCCGCAGGAGAAAGGTTTAAATTCTTAGCTTTTATTAAATCCATTAAAAAGACATTGTGCGCTCCGCCACCAGTAACTAAGAGCGCTTCATTATCAAAAATATGGTTAGAAATTTGAAACACGATGTGCTCGTAAAATGTTCGCAATTTATCTTCAATGCTCAAATTGGTATTATCAAGAATGTCGATGAGCTCTCGAGAAAAACCATTATCCAGACTTTTAGGATATGGAAGACCGAAAAAAGGTAGAGCATTTAGTCGTTTGAAACTAGCTAAATCTAGTTTTCCTATCTTAGCTAGTTCACCATCTTTATCATATGCCAATCCTTTTATCTGTGCATAATGATTAATAACTTGATTACAAACACCGAGATCAAAAGAAACAATATTATTTTTCTCTTTAATAGAAATATTCATAATACCCCCTAGATTTAAGCAGTATTTGACATCTGGAAAAAAAAGCAAATCGCCCATTGGTACAATAGGAGCTCCTTGACCACCAGCAATCATATCCTTTTCTCTTAAATTGTTGATTACGGGAACCCCTGTCAAATCAGATATAGTCTGTCCGCAGCCAATCTGTAAGGTCTGTTTTTTCTCTGGGTAATGATATACCGTGTGACCGTGCGAAGCGATAAAATCAAGAGAATAAATTTTTTGTTGCTGCAAGAAAGTTCTACAAGATGCACCCACCCATTGACCCAAATCAAAATTCAATTCTTTCAATTCTTGGGAAGAAAAAGATCTACAATTCATTAGAGAGTCTAAAACGCTTTCTGGAAAAGGGATTGTCTCGCTAGAAAGAATTTTATAGGAATAAACATCTTTGTCTACAGTGATACAAGAATAACAAACGTCTAATCCATCCAGGGAAGACCCAGACATAAGACCTAAAGAATAGTAGTTGTGTAGCATTTCTACAATCTAAGCAAATGTTTTATAAGACCAAAATGGCGAAAAGGAGGATAGCGAAAAAACAAATCAACCCATGTGAAAGAGCGCATAATACTGCGCTGATGGCTAAAGCAAAGAAAGCTATTGAAACCATGATAGTGTCCGAGACCACTAGCGCCCACACCGCCGAAAGGCATCTTACTATTGGAGAAATGAATCATAGTGTCATTGATACAGGCTCCGCCCGATGGAAATCGAGCAAGAATAGCCTTTGCCCACGAATTTGAACCAAAAACATACAATGCTAAGGGTTTTTCTTTCGAGAGAAAAGCTGGCAAATCCTCCACTTGTTCAAAGGTCATTACAGGTAAAATAGGACCAAATATTTCTTCCTGCATACACTTATCTGTGATATCTACATTGTCAAGAATCGTTGGGGAAATAAATAAACTAGATTTATCGTATTTGCCTCCAAACGTTAATTTCCTTTGATCAATTAAATTAACCAATCGCTCCCAAGCATTTGCATGAATAATCCTACCATAATGAGCAGAATGAGAAGATTCAGCTCCATAAAGATTTTCTATTTCTATGACCATAGCCTCTACCAATTCTTTATGCACCGATTTGTGCACTAGCACAAAATCAGGAGCAATACAAGTCTGACCGGCATTCATAAATTTACCCCAGACAATGCGTAAAGCAGTCAGTTTGATATCGGCAGATTTATCAACTATGCAAGGACTTTTCCCTCCGAGTTCTAGGACCACAGGAGTCAGGTTCTCAGCAGCAGCAGCTAAAACTTTTTTCCCTACAGAGGTACTACCAGTAAAAAATATTTTATCAAAAGGTAACTTAACTAATTCTTGACTTTGTTTTGCATCGCCAGAAACGAAAGAAATAAAGTCGGTATCAAAAGAGGCAAAAATCTTCTGCAAAATTTCATTTGTATTTAAGGTGTGCTCAGAGCCTTTAACTATGGCGCAGTTGCCCCCTGCAATAGCACCAATCAAAGGAAGAAGAGCTAACTGAAATGGGTAATTGAAAGGCGCAATAATTAAACATAATCCCAGAGGGTCATATTGAATATAGCTTTGCGATGGCAATAAATAAAAAGGAGAAGAGACGCGTTTAGGTTTAGACCAAGAGTCTAATTTAGAAATAAATAGGTCAATTTCGTTTAATATAATACCCATTTCAGAGAAAAAACTTTCCTCTTTTGATTTTTTCAAATCAGCAAAAAGAGCAGCGTATACCTCATCTTCTAATTTTAATATGGATTTCTTAAGAAGCCGCAGTTGTTTAAGCCGAAAATCAACAGGCTTGGTTTTTTGACTCGAAAAAAAGGTTTTTTGATTTGAAAAGAGTAAATTTATGTTGACTTCCTTCATAGCTGTACAATAGAATTAACCTAACTGAGATCCAAAAGACCTCGTTTTATAAATATCAATTTTTTTATGAATGAATTTAAACCACAGCGGAGGCACTAAGCTCAATAGCATCATACCTGGATAGCCAGTAGGCATTTGAGGGCTTTCATCAAAATGCCTCAAAATTTGATATTTACGGCTAGAAACATAGTGGTGATCTGAGTGACGAGACAATTCAAACAATAGAATGCGGCCAATGGGATGATTTGAATTCCAAGAATGCACAGGCATAGTACGCTCATAGTCTCCGTTAATTTTAAGTTTGCGGCGAAGTCCATA
>Ga0208082_1000362_pt1 | contig 13831 bp, 20 predicted proteins | sample LakMenE09Jun09ns_FD_150683 | JGI IMG/M metagenome (GOLD analysis project Ga0208082, IMG submission 150683) | Freshwater microbial communities from Lake Mendota, WI - 09JUN2009 deep hole epilimnion ns (SPAdes) | ecosystem: Environmental > Aquatic > Freshwater > Lake > Epilimnion/Euphotic zone ... | reverse complement strand
TTATCTGTTGCTTTTAGCAGTGCTAAGCACCTTCCGTAGCTACTCGTAATCACATCCTCGGCAAAAAAGCGTTGCATGTGTTTAGGGTATTCACTTTGTAACCCACGAGCTATGTTCATAACGGCTGGGCTTGTATCGTTGTTATCTCTATAAACACCAGTAGTGGCTATAAATAACTCATCAATACGATTACCATCTTTATCTTTAATAACTTCAATGTATTTATCTAAAATGCGCATAGAGCCCATAGGATAATTACCCTGAAACCATTTGTTTAATGTTGCACAGTCCTCGTAATTACTCAAATCAATTGCCATCATCTACTCCAAAATCATTTTCGTATTGGTCGTGCAGCTCTTGGTATATGACTGCGTAACCAATGATGTCTTTAACACTATCTTTGTGATTTGGGGTTTCTGAGAGCCTAGAGACTTTGACAAGCAGCTGCATGAGGCTGACTTGCATAGGCGATATGTAACTTCCATAGTAAGCAGACCACAATTCGCTGATCCGTTCGTGATTGCTTCGACTGCTTCCGTAAACAGATCCTCTGGCAGATAAGATTGCTGCGCATTCATCTAGTAGCTCAGTTCTGCTTGTCATAATCAAACACTGACTCATATTTCAGTTTACGGACTTTTTCATAATGTTCATTAGCTGCTCGCCAACCGGCTGATCTACCAGACCAGTAACCACGATTGAACGCTTGATTCATTATCTTTGTTATTACGTACCAACCAATTAAATAACCCAAGATGCTGTAAATAACCAGCCAGGGTGCTGTTGTCTCTATCATGTAGCCCTACTTTCCATACCACAATTTGTGGCATAGCAATAGTGTGACATGTGTGTACGACTTTGTGGATAATATTTAGATAGATTTTGTATAACGATTTTGTTACTTGTAGATTTTGCCCTCAAATATAAAGCTGCCATCTGGGTTAATAGGCACTGTAATAATCTGCACTCTACGCTCATGTACGTAGGCAACTGCAAAGCCTGTTTGCCAGTTTGCATAGCCTCTAGTGTACGCCATGCCTGTTGAACTAAGATCGACCAACATGCCGACTTCGACACCCCATACAGTACGCCCTAATTGACCCCTAGATGCCTCTGTAAAGGCCGACTGGCCTAGTCTATGGGTATGACCACACACTACGCTCTTTCCTAGCCTTCTAGCCCCATTTAAGGCTGTTTGTCCTGGCACTTGGCTAAGTGGGAAAGCATCACCATGCACAGCAGTCCAGCCATGCGCCCAGTCATATCCGTAAGGGTGAAACTTGATCCCTAATTTATCGTAACCCATAAACTTTTCGTATTGCAGCTCTGGCAGATTTAGAAAACTGGGTAAACGTTTCTTAATAGATCTATAAAGTCTTATGCCATGATTACTGCCAAGCACATCTGTTACTCCCAAGTAACTTAGCACCTGCTGTGTTTGCAGTCGATCATCGTTTATGTTGCCGACCATCTCATCTATCGTGCCTGCGTTAAAACCGCCAAGTTGCGGAAGATCTATTTCATCTCCAATCGAAATAGTTTGATGAGGTCGCCACTTAGCCAAAAATTTACCTGTAGATTTTACTGCAGCCTCATTAAAAAAAGGCACTTGCAAGTCACTTACAAACGCAACACGCTTAATCTGGGTCTTCTTCTGTAGGATCTATACTAGGTATGATGCCGCCATCACCAATAACCCAGTCTGGCATAGTCGCTCTATCTGACACAAAATACAAGCTACAGCTCTCACTAAAGCCAGCCTTACGTGCAGCCTTGTAGATCTCATTCATAGCAATATAATGCTGATCTAATTTAGATAATGGCTCAGGTGACTTACGCACAATGCGCCTATTTATCTTTTTACGTTTACGCCTTGTATCAGCCATACTATAATTGTCGCTTAACTATTAAAGAATACAGTTCATCAACACGCTGTTCTAATCTAGTTAACTGATCTTTCATGCTTTGTCCACCATTAGGACGTAACTCATTAAGCCAGCCTTTAACTATAAAACGTAATCCGATTAGACCGCCTGATAGCACAGCTATAACGCCAGCGCCAAAGCCAGCCCATTCTGTAGGGGTCATGCTTCATCTGCACCGATGCCATAAACGGAATCTGATGCATCTAAAGCCCTAGCCGCTGGGCCTGCAAGTGCGGCCACTACCACTGATATAACTGGGTCAAGTCCTAGCTCATTACTGGCTAAGAATGTTAAGAATGATACAAGCACACCCCTAAAGTATGATTTAAGTATTGCCTTCTGCTTATTGCTTATTTTCATATGTTACCCCCTAGTAGTGGTATATCAAACGGCTTGCTATCTTTATCGCCTAACTTTGTAAAGCTGATATGTATGTGCTTTTTGTGTGGATTAATGCCTCTATATTTACGCCATTTCCAATTTAGTATCTTTGAACATATCCGCCCGTTATAGATGACGTATGATAAACGTGGATCTGACTTGGCTGCGATTCTGATCTGGTCAGCCAGATAAGGTGCGAGGCTGTCGGATGACTCCAACCGAGAATTAATATCAAGACCTCTGACAATTCCCGATGCGCTCCAGTCTGGATTATGATCCGATTTTCTGGCGGAGTGGCGACTATCGCCCAGCCATCCTTCTGGACTTTTAACACACCTATCCTGAAACCACGTATCAACTTGATCTCGTAGCTGTACACCAGCTGCACATAGCCATGGTTTCATTTGCCACACTTCCTCAAGATTGTGCCGTTAGCCTAGAAGTAGTTTTGCCTCAGCCTCTGTAATACCTAGCCGTTCTAGCAGGGCTGCTTTCTTAGCAGCCTTGGTTGTATCTTGCTCAGATTTCCAAGCATCATACTGAGCAAAGCCATCTGTGTATTGTTTTTTAGTAATTGGTTCACACTCTAAAAATTGGATACCTTCATAAGTTTCGCCTGTTTGTACATATCCACCATTAGGAATTAACATACCTAATACTTCATAAGATTTTGCCATATTATGCACCAATTTCTAATAATGTTATTGTGCTTGGGTTGCTAGAAGGTTGCCAAGTAGATGTGCCAGAATTTGCTGTTGTATCTACTTTGGCTTGTATTTTGTAAGTCGTGGCTGATGTTGTAGCAGGTGAGTCATAATACATTACTGGTGTAAAGATGTATATGCCAACTTGACCAGCGGAATCAATATAAGTGTAACTTGCAGCAGTATTTGTATAAATATCGGTTGCACCTCTAACTAATTTTAAGGCTATCTGCTGATAAAAAGAATTTCGGCTATAATACACAGTACCATTTACTAAAACTAAAATCTTAGATGTTGCTGAGGTTGGAGTAATTGTTGCAGTAATAGTAGTGTCTGTGTAACTAGTGCTTGCTATTGTTGTTGCAGTGGTTGTTGTAGCACCGACAACTTGCAATACTTTTCCACCACCAGCAGGGGTTTTCCATTCTGGTGCTGTTGCTCCAGCGTTAACAGTAAGCACTTGATTTGCTGTACCAATACCAAGTCTTGCTGGTGTTGATCCACTAGAAGAATAAATTGTGTCGCCTGTAGTAGTCATTGGGTTAGTCATGCCAGTTGTATCTAAGTTAGCCCAAGCACTGCCAGTGTAATATGTGGTTACATTTGTATCTTTAAGATAAGCAAAGTTACCTTCTTGTGGTGAGGTTACAGCTGCATCTCTAGCAGCGGCACTAGCAAATACCCAGACACCTTGCATTAAATAGCCATCTACATCGGCTGCGGTTAATACCTCGCCTGTAACAAAGTCCTTAAAACCTAATCCTGCTGCCATTTGTACTCCCTAGTAACTTAGGACATTATAGTCTAAAGTGCCATAAATCGTATCATTTAGGATAAATGCGTCTATGACTGGCTCTAATGTCGTGAACGTGGTTTTCCAACTATTCGGTGTTATGTTCATTCTTACACCAAAAATCTGTAATGTTTTTTCTAGGGTAGATCCGCCTGGCTGTGTAGTAATTACCTTGATCGGATCAAAAAAGTCTAGGTCTAGAGCTGCGATAATGCCTGTGTTGTAATTGTCTGTGTATAGGTCAAGCACTATGGAATCTACTCGGATGCTTGTCTCAGCCCTACTAGCCACATAAGCCTGGGCATAATCTAGGGCTACTGCATCGGTCTGCATAAGTAAGTTGTCTAAAAAATAACTGTGTAAAAAATACTTGTCTATGCTGTTTTGGTTTAGGGCTACCTGCGCTGAGCCACCAGCTCTCGTAATTGTAGATTTGTTAAATATAAGCACATCGTTAAGAATCCAACTAGCATCAAAATAAACTATACCTGTGCCATTATCTGCAAAGACTGTGGGTGTGCCACCAATAGATCCAGCGGTTACAGATCTATCTTGAAATACAAACGAGCCAGCAGCGTCTACATATAGTGCGCCGTACTCGGACGTGGCTACAGTCGTTAAAGCTGCTAAGGCTGTGCGATTAGTTCCGGGATCCGCTTGCATAGTAGTCAGTCCAGCATCCACATCTCGCATAGTTGCCGGCCAGTCGATTTCATCTAATATTTGATTTATACGTGTGCCCGCTAAATTGCCAGCACTAGCACCTGTAACTGTACTAATCTGCGCTACCTGCGCTAATCTGAAAGCATCTACGGCTTGAATGGTTGTTATAGCTACAGTGTCATCTGATTCCCCGGGATAAGTTGTAACAAAACTGGTGATAAATCCTGAGAATATAGGATAGGTAACACCGCTATAGGTTGCAGTAATCTGCACCTTCTTCATAGGTGTCAATAAATTAAAATACGGGCCAGTAACATTCTGAGGGTTAAAGTCGCCATTCTGATCTACTATGCGTAATGTAAGTGTGCCAGTCTGAAACTCATCAATAAATGCGTTACGGCCTCGGTTAGTTTCTATGCGGTTAATTTGATTTGATACATCTACAATGACAGCTGCGCTATCGGCTAGTACGTTTGTGCCTAATATGCCTGTATCTAAGATCATGGCCTGAGCAAAACTAGGCCCAGTGCTAAAGTTAATTACAGCATTTATTACAGGTATTGGCATTACAAGCCGCCAGCAATACCATACGAGATACCAGACTTCTGGGCTATCTGTAAACTTTCTGCTATTAGTGCTGCAAATCTATCGCCAGTCTGTGATACATCTACAGTAATTGTCAAGTCTTTTGACTCACCACGTCTTACAAATGATGGATCAAATACTGAACCACCTAATGTGCCTTGTGATATATCTGAATAACTTTGACCATAAGATAAAGTCTCAGCGGCCTTAGTAGTGCCACCTGTTAAGCCTTTAGGTAACATGCCAGCGGATAGACCTGCCATGGCTGCTAAAGCTGCTAATAATTGTGATACATCATTTCCTAAATCTTTGTTCTCACCCATTCTAAATCTAGCGGGATCAAATGTGCCTAAAGCCATGGCTGCTTTATTGGCTGCGTCTGCTAAAGCCTTTGCCGCTTCTGCCGCTTTCATTTCTTCTAATATCTTTTTTGCCAAAGCATCATTGTTGTCTAATATGGCTAATTGGGCTTTAATGCGTAACTTAGTTTCTTCATCGGTTGCAGCGTTAAGTGCAGCTGTAAGTCCTATACGCTCTAGATCAAACTTATCTTTTAATTGATCTACGGCAGTCTTTTTCTTTAGTAGATCGTTTTCTGCTTTACGTAATGACACACCAGTTTTAATCTGTGTAACTTCTTGCTTTAGTAACATGGCTCTGCTAGTGGCTGGTGATAATCTAGGTGCGTTCATATCAGACTTGCGTAAGAACTTGCCGCCTACTTTTACGCTTGCATTAGGATTAAGTAATCCGATTACATCGCCTACAGTCCTAAATGCGTTGCCTATCTTCTCAGCTGCATTAACCATCTTTACAGTAAATGTATCTATATCGTTACTGCCAGATAGTGCTGCTATGGCATCTAGTAAGCCCTTGCCTATAGCTTCTTTAGATTCATCTACGGCTACAGTTAATTTAGCCATGCTGCCTGCATAGCCTTCTACAGCTGCTGCGGCTTGACCTGCAAAGTTAACGTTAAGTGTGCGTTGTACTTCTAAAAATGATGCTGACTTTAATTGTGCTTTGCTTAGTCCTACGCCTAACCTGCCTAGTGCTGCGTTATCGCCTAAGTATGCTTTAGATAGGCTAGTAGATACAGCTGTTAGATCCTTGCCAGTGCCAGCTGATACGTTTAGTGCAGTCTCAAATAAACTCTGTGCCTTAGCAACATCCTTAGTTACTATCAGCAGACGCTGAAAGCCTGGAATTAAACTTTCATCTACGATGCCAAACTGCAGCGATAAATTCTTTAGATAATCTTCTATGCCTGGTTGCTGAAACTCTAATCCTAGGTTGCTAACTGTAGTACGTAGTTTAGCGGCTGCCTTCTCAGAATCTATAAATGCGTTGACTGCATTCTTGCCAAAGTTAACTAGCGCAATAGATCCAAATACCTTAGCAAAAGTTTTGCCTAGACTTTGCACATTCTTATCAAAGGCTGATATTTCTTTCTTACCTTTTTTTAATCCTTTATTATCAAATGTGCTGACTGCACTGACAATTAAATTAGGCACTATGCAGCCCTTCTTTGCTCTGTGTCTTTAATAAATTTCTTTGCTACTGTGTCAATAGCATTAACTACTCTAGGTATAATTACATCTTTAGTCTCATCCCAAGCACGATAGATAACACGACCTCGCTGCTTGCCTTGACCCTTCATGCTAGATAGCATTTCTGCAGCTGCATTAAATTGCACAGGTGCATTAGGGTTTAATGATCTATTACCTCTAGGCCTACCTATACGGCCTGCAGTCTCAAATATTGCGCCTGATCTAGAATTATTAAACACATAAAATGCAGCCTTAAATCCTTTGTCGTTGCTTTTATTCTGACCTGCAGAATATGCCACTTTGCTTTTAGCGTATGCATAGTCATAAGGTGGGAATAATCTATTAGGATCTTTAACAGTTTCCATAGACCCAGTGCCTTTGCCCCAGCCGCTTAACACTTCATTTTGTGCCGGTAAATAACCACGTGCACGATCTCGGACAATTAACATAGCCTGCTTAATATTCTTTGACATTTGTTTGTTCAGGTCTTTGTCTACATCTTTCATAGCCTTTTGGAGTTGTTTAACGCCTGTTACGACTACGGGCATTTTTTATCTCCTTTGCTCTATCGCTAAGCACCTGCACTATTGCTTTTAGCATTTCTGAGTCCATGTTAATAAACTCACTAGGCGCGATCCCTGTCTCTACACTTAAAGCAGCCACTGTATAGAGAATAGAATCACGCTGCGTTATTTTTTTTCTTCGTCTAATACCTCGACAGTTTCTAAGCTGTCAATAAACTCAATACCAAATATAGGTACAGTCACGTTAGCCCTACGTAAGCACTCGTGCGCCAAGTAATAGATCTCGGTCTGCCGTTCGTGGTCACGTAGGACTTTACTAATTCCTGCGCCATACTTTAACTCAAAAGCGTACTCGACACCCGGCGTAATCTTGTGTTCAGATACTTCGCCGTTAGCCCTTGTTATCTTTAGCTTTGCCATTATTACTCCTTAGGCTGTTACGTCAACTACTATAGGGCTTTGGCAGGTAAATGTGATTGACTGTGTGCTTATGTCGCCCACTGCGCCGTTTACATCCTGAGTATTGTTTACCAATACTGTTGTTTGATACTCTGGGTTAGTTGCACTAATTACAGCAGAAGTCTGCTTAATTGTTAGTGGCACTGTAGTACCCCATGCTGCCTGGAGTGTTGCATTTACGTTAGCTGCTGCTGTGTCATTTAAGAAGTCAATAGTAATAGTGCTGGCTTCTAGACCCTTTGCGAACTTATGAGCTGTATCGCCCATAGCTGTTACTTCTAATTCATCAAATGAGCGGTTAATTGTTACGGCTGTTACGTGATCGCTTAGGGCGACACTGTTCAGCGTGACAACAACGCCATTACTTAGATAGATTGCCATTATTCGTTGTCCTCATCTTTCTTAGCCGCTGGTCGTTTAACCGCTGCTGGTTGGTCGGTAATCTGGCCTATCTTGACCAGAAAGTTATGCTCTTCTTCTGTTAGTCCTTTATAGCTCATGTTAACTCCAACTCGTTAGGATTGATACTGTTATCTCAGATACTAGCAAGTCGCCACTAGCTGCGTTGACTATAGCAGGTGCTGAAATAGTAGATATGTTAAGTGTAAGACTAGATGCCGCAAGTTTAGTTACTACTGCTAATATAAAGTTTTCCATGCCTGCTAAGTTGCCTTGATTATCAAATGCTGGCGTAGTCATAAGAATCTTGAAGTTTGCTAATGGTGCAATAGTTATGTAGTCGTTATTGCTAGGTGTTAAATATGGATCACCGGGCGTAATTACTACGCTGTTTGCGAGTAATGTGGCCGGTGGAAAACTAAAGGTTGACCACACGCCTGCGTTTGCTAAGTCTGTTGCAAGTGTGCTGCGTAGTGTGGTTATTGCAGCTGGCATTAGCCGACCAGTGAGTTAGGACTAGAATACGGCTGGATGAGACCACGCACTCTGTTAATCAGCTGATAACCCATCCGATATGGGCTTGCAGTGATCCCATCCATACCTACCCCACCAGTCTGGCTAACTTGACGGCTTTGCCAGATGTCAACAGCCACGATCATCGCAGCCTCTCGTATGGCAGGGGTCGCAGTATAAGCCTGTGCTTTATGCTCTGGGCCAAGGGCTCGGCCGTATGGTTTAACAAAATGAAAGTTATCATCCGCAGCTGTTTTTGCGTATTGAATAAAGCTGTAGCCGTTAGGGTATGAACTAAATGCGTATGTACTCCAAAACATTGTGCCAATTGAAGCAGGCACTGTAGTACCTGGAAATGATCCTGTTAATGTGTATGTGCCGTTATACGTTGCACCACAATTAGACACTGTTATTGATTGACCTGTAGTAAATATGCCAGGATTTGATAATACTAAAGTTGCTACGTTATTGCTAATAGATGAAGCTACTACTGGGGCATCGTTATGCCATAGATAAGCACCGACTAGATCCTCTGCCGATTGGCAGCACTCTTCCACTGTAGCGTCACTGTATAAAGTGCCAATACCTAAATTACTGCGTAACTCTGCCATTGTTACCATCGCAGCGGCCATAGTGTCCTCTCTTAAAAAGCTCCCTAGGGCTAGGGCTACTAAACCCTAGGGATTATTAAATTAACTAACTTATTAGGTTAGGTTGAAGCGACGAACTCCACCAGCGACTAATACACCAACGGCCATGTAGCCATATAGTGCTGTCTCAATCTCGCCAGTTGCTGGCTGATTTACAGATAGTCGTAGGATTGGTGATTCGTAAATTGATACTGAAGATGGAACTACAATAAATGCAGACTCATCGATAGTTGTTGACACTGCGTTTGGATCTACGTATAGATCTAGACCTAATACGTTACCACGTAGTGATGTTGGTGCAGATACTCCTGCATTGTTCATTGGATTAGCAGCGTTGTAAATTGGGCGACCAGTTGTATCTGTTGCGCCTAATAGTAGTGACCACTGTGACGTACCAGCGATGTAACGTGTTGCTAATTCACCTGTTGCAAGGTATGCAGCTGGTGCTTCTTTAGATACGTAGGAAATAATTCCTGCTGAATCTGCTGCTACTGCTGTGGCTTGTGTACCGCCTGCTGTTAGTGCTGCAATAACTGCTGCATCTGTTGCTTTGTTATAAGCACGTGTCATGTTATCAAGCATGGCTGCAAAGAACTCTGGTGAGCTGCGCTCTAAGATTTCTAAGCTGTAGCGTTGTAGTCCAGCATACTTCTTTACAGTTAGGTTTACGTATGAAGATACGATACCTGTCTCTGAAGGTCCTGCTGCTTCTGCAGTCTCTGCGACTGTTCCTGAAGTAGTGATCTTTGGTACTGAGATTGTCATACCTGCAGCTGGTAATGCACGTGATCCGATTGCATCTACTGCTGGGCGTGATCCAATAAGTGTATCTACTACTGTAGGTACGAATTGTGTTGGGCTAAATGCTGGGTTAGTAGTAAATGAATCATCTGCTGCAGTTAAAAACTTAGCAACGTCTGCTTCTGCTTTCATTACCCACTGTGCTGATTCATTGTTACCTAATTTTGCTTTGATGCTGTGTTCTAGCATGTGAGCTTGTGTTCTAATTGGTGAGCGAGGCTCTGTATAGAATGATGCACTGATTGTTGGGCGTGCAGCCTCTACTGGAGCAACCTCTACCACTGGTACTGCTGTTGGCTCGGTGGTGTTGTCCACTTGTGCCTCACTTTCCGTAGTTGGTTGGATTGTTGCATCCGCTTCGCCTTCGCTAGCGGCAACTTTAGTTACTTGTGCTTCTGTAAATGCTGGTGATTCAACTAGGCTAACTTCTTTTAATTGCGCCTTAGTTACATAAATATAATCTTTTTTCTGTGATGATTTAATTACATCTACGCCTACAGACATACCAGATATAAGATTTTCTTGTGCAAGCGTCAAAGCGTCTGAGCCTTGCATGCTGGCACTAATTTTAAAGCTAGCGTAGATACCATCTTCTTCTTCGTTAAATCTTTGCATACGGCCAATAGGCTTATCGTTGCGGTGTTGCATAAGCATCTTAATCTTGCCTGGGTCACCTACATCTATTGACCCTTTAGCAAAGACTACTTTGCCAACACTGGTGTTACCAGGTGTTTCAAACGGCACAATTTTGCCTGCAATAACTCTGCGCTCACTGTCTGCGCTTTCTATTTGACTACTAAATGTAAGAATCAATTTGAATCCGCCCATGTTAAGACTGCAAAAGTAAATGATGGGGTAGTACCAGCGATTGTGCCGACTACTCTTAACTGATCGGTAAATGCAGTAGTTAATCTAATTACTTCTCGTGTAACGCCTGTTGCTTGTGTAAATGTAGCAATAGTATTCCAGTTTGTGCCATCTACTGTGTCCTGCACTACGACATCTAATGTAGGTGAAGTGCCGCTAGCTGCTGTAACGTTTAATTGCATTACTAATAGTCTTGCTGCAGATAGGCCTTTAACCGCTGTGCCGGTAACTGTCTCAGTACGAGCAGCTGACGCTAGTAATGTTACTGTGCTAGCAGGTATATTGGCTTGTTGTATATCACTCATGCATTTTCTCCTTTTGCGCTGTTGATGTACTCAGCATCGCCGCTTTGATTTCCGTTAGGTGTTAGGTCTTCCATTTCTTTTGCTTGCTCTAGGTCTATAAGTCCTAGGGTCAACATCTTCTCTATTGTTTCTAGTCTTGCCTTATCATCTGATCGTAAAAACGTTTCGCTGATATTAAAACGCACAGTGTGGCCGTTAGCAGTTATGTCATTCATGCTTAGTCTGTCCTCAATAGCACAAATATAAGGCTGTAGTGAATAGGCTACGAACTCTTTACGGCCATCAATTATATTCTGATAAGTCATGCTGTTATTCATATCTGCACTTATGTAATATGCAGGTACGTTCATAGCACGTGCGATTTGTGTTGCTAAATATTGTGATGCTTCGTTATACATCATATCTTTAGGACTAAAACCGACAGTCTCATAAGATAATGTGCTAGTTAGGTATGCAGTAGATCTTGATTGACGTGCTGCTTTCCAAGCTGCTAATAATCCTTGTACTTGTGATTCTGGCATATCTGCACCAGTGTTTTTTAAGAATCCTGTTGCCATAGGTGTCTGTGCTGCTACAGCTGCAGCTTTCTCTAAATCTAATGCACTTTGTATTGTGCGGCCTGCTGTTTGTAATACACCTTGTGTTAATCCTTGGAATGTAACTAATGAACCAATACCTACCATCGGTACTTTTTGGTTATCTATTGTGTAATATAAAACTTCTGTGCCTAATGGATTTAATTGTGCAACTACGCGAGTATTAGCAACCCATTCAAATCGTGATGGTCTTAAATCATCTGCATATACTTCTGTAACGCGCCAATATGCAACGCCATAAAATATAAGACTATCGACAGTCCACGAGATAGTGACGGATCGTGGCTGTCGAATATCTGGCTGCTCGCACCAGAGTGGCTTCGCTAATTCTTCGCCTGTAGATTTTTTGTACAGCTCTAATGGTAAATATCCTATAACACCTTTAATTAAATTAGCGCATCTGTTAACAGCTGGTACTTGTGTTGCAAGTGTGCGATCCATAGGACCTGCACCGAATGTGTTATATCCAAAACCAATTAGACTGTCGCCCATAACGGCAGGGGCGTATTGCGCTTGTAGATTTTCTTTTTTATTATTTATACCTAAAGCAGACAATAGACCCATATGTATACTTTATAGCATAAAACGTACTAATAGTGCAAATTAGACAAAGATTTGCGCAGTTTGTTGCGGGCGTGTCAGTTGGCTTACGACCATGGCTAGGGATATTGCAGCTGTAACGTCGCCTGCAGATTTACGCCTAATAATGCGCCAGCCTGCATCGCTTGTCTTAGCAGCACAGTTATTTAGGTGCTGTACTAGATCTGCCTGACCACTATGCACCATACGCCCGTTAGCCATAGCATCCGATAGATCCGAGCATGCCTGGTAGAAGGCTTGACCAGATACATCCTGCATACGCCATCCGCTTTGCTCTAATCGTGTGGCTATTGATTGCGTGGCATACTTGTCAAAACAGATTATATGTGGATGGTATTTACGCGCCCACTCATTTACATCACTTGCCATCTTAACCTCATCTATAGCAATATCACTATGCCACAGCTGTGCAAGTCCGACTGCTATTTTGCCGTCTTTCATTTGACCCATAATTAACGCACCTGATCTGCGTGTAGGTGCAATATCAAAGGCCATTATAGTCATTGGCCCGACAGGGATCTCTAGCGTACTGTCGCTGCATGCTTCTATACTTCCATAGACCCAAGGGCTGACTGCACTATCTACCCACTGACATAACATTTCAGTACGTGTAGCTTCTATGCTGTTTGTGTTTACTGCTTCTTCTAGTGTTTCTTCTGTTACAAAATATCCTAATGCTGGATTAGCCATAGCCCAGGCTTTGCGATCATGTATCTTGCAGTGCTGTGGTGCTGACCATTCGTAATAACCTAAAGTAACGGGCGGATAAGATAATGAACGTTCTCTTAGGTCATTAAGCACTGTACTAAACCCGTCACCAGCATTACTTGTCATTAAAGTCATTGAGTTAGATCTAGCACGTGTTACTGGTAATGCAGCTGTAAAGGCTTCTTCTGACCATTCACGTAATTCATCTAAATATAAGAAGTCGGCAGTCTTACCACGCGGTGCATCTCGTGTAGCTGCTGCTATTTCATACCTTGCGCCATTAAGTAGTGTTATTGATTCTTGACCATTAGCCAGACGTATCTGTCTTACCTGATTTTTTAAGAATTGATTATCTTCTATTGTGTATGCAACATTTCTAAATGTATCTAGTGCCATATTACGATTAGAGGACATGCCCAACACATTTTTACTACCCCATAAGAATAAATGAGCCAGGATAAGCATACGTGCAAGGTGAGTCTTCCCGGATTGTCTGCTAACCAGAATTAAGCCACTTTTCTTTACCCACATATCTTTATCATCAATAGATAACAGATCATCTAGCACCCAGCGTTGCCATGGTATAAGCGGCATTCCAATTTTTACAGCTAGATCTGCAACTTCTTGTGCTTTGCTAGCACCCTTTAATAAAGGCGTGTGGATTCTAGGCTCAGTGCTGCCAATTAGCCCGACCCCTCGTGAGGGTTGTTTTACTTCCGTGTCATTCTGCATCAAAGTTAAGCGTATCAGGTTTAATAAATGGTGAATCCGGCACTGTTCGGACTGTCTCAGGGAGAGAACGTTGTGA
>Ga0208082_1000361_pt1 | contig 13838 bp, 10 predicted proteins | sample LakMenE09Jun09ns_FD_150683 | JGI IMG/M metagenome (GOLD analysis project Ga0208082, IMG submission 150683) | Freshwater microbial communities from Lake Mendota, WI - 09JUN2009 deep hole epilimnion ns (SPAdes) | ecosystem: Environmental > Aquatic > Freshwater > Lake > Epilimnion/Euphotic zone ... | reverse complement strand
TACAGCTATAGGAGAAGCGGCAGAAGATAAAATAGTATATAGAAATCAGGCGAAAGAAGGCGACCTTATCTGTGTCACTGGCAATCTAGGCGCGGCCTATTTAGGATTACAAATCCTCATTCGAGAAAAACAAGTCTATCTCGAAGACCCGAATATGAAGCCGGAGATAACGGAAGAAAATAGCTACCTCATAGAGCGTATACTCAAGCCAGAGGCTAAAAAGAAGATCATCGAGTATTTTAAGACGGAGGATATTCTGCCACATGCTATGATCGATATTAGCGATGGGCTGAGTAGCGAACTAATGCATATATGCAGTCAGTCAAAGGTAGGATGCCTGATTGAAGAAAAGGAAATCCCAATAGATCAGACGGCCTATGACCAGGCGATGAAATTCAATCTAGACCCTACTGTATGCGCGCTAAGCGGTGGTGAAGACTATGAACTTTTATTCACCATAGACCCGAAAGACAGAGAAAAAATCATTCAAAATGAAGGAATCTCTATTATTGGTTTGATAACGAAACCAGAAGATGGTCTCAAACTAGAATCTAGAGGCGGCAATACCTTCGATCTCAAAGCACAAGGCTGGGTAAGTTTTTAGTTGAAACGGGAACTAAATTCATCATTACCTCCCTAATTATTACTTCATTTTGTCTGAAATCAGTATTTTTACTTCTTATCTAGATTTATAAGCATGAAATACTCGTTTTTACTTTTCTTATTGTTCTCTTGCAATCTTTTCTCCCAAGACCCTACATGCTATCATTATGACCAAGGCACTACCCGGGAGAAAAACATAAGACCCTATGACTTAGTTTTAGAACTAAAACTTAAAGAAAAAGAAGGAAAAGTAGAAGGCAGAGCCAACTATAAATTTCTCCAACTTAGAAAAGAGATCGATAGCTTCTTCTTTGATGCTATTCAGTTTCAGGTTCAGAAAATTAGTATCAATAACGAAGAGGTGAGATTCAGAACAGATAGCGCAGGAATCACTGTTTATCTTCCTAAAAATAGACCCGACACGAACAATATGGTCATTGACTATCATTGCTATCCGATGCGAGGCATTTATTTTCTCAACTGGAATAACCCTGACACCAATGCTTACAGACAAATATGGACACAAGGCCAAGGGGTAGATAATAGACATTACATACCAGGTATAGATGACGTAGCTAATCTACTGCGTATGACAATGAAAGTCACATTTAATGATAAATATCCTGTAGTATCGAATGGTAAGCTAATCTCTACTATTCAAAATAAAGATCAGACGAAGACTTGGACCTATAAACTAGATCACCAGCATGCACTGTATCTGGCAATGATAGCGGCAGGAGATTATAAATTTAAAAATCAAAAGTCAAAAGGTGGCATCGTCCTAGAGCAATACTACTACCGTGATAAACCGGAGTACTTCGAGCCTACTTATCAGCATAGTGAAGTCATGATGGATTGGTTTGAAGATGAAATCATGGTGCGATATCCTTGGGGTAAAATTTATAGAAATGTGCCCACACAGGATTTCCTCTACGGTGCTATGGAGAATACGTCCTCGACGATATTCGCAGATTATATGCATCAAGACTGGCGTGGTCAGCAGGAGCGAGGCTACCTAGCTGTCAATGCTCATGAACTAGCACACCAATGGTTTGGCGATTTAATCACAGAGCGCAGTGGTCCACATCACTGGCTTCATGAAAGCTATGCTACGCATTATTCCAAAAAATTTCTCCAATATCTCAAAGGAGACGATATGTTTGACTGGATCCGCAAAGGAGAGTTAGAAGCTTCATTTGGAGCTGGAAGGGCCAATTCACTCCCTGTAGCCCACACCGCATCGGGCTCATCGCGTCATTATCCTAAAGGCAGTTTTGTGCTCGATATGCTTCGAAATGAATTGGGAAATGATCATTATAGAAAATCTATAGCCCTCTATTTAAAAAGATTTTATCATCAGAATGTGGAGACTAGCGATCTGGTAGCCTCTATATATGAAGCCACAGGCCGCAATGTCAAGTGGTTCTTTGACCAATGGATACACAGAGGAGGTGAGCCTGTAATAGATCTTAATTATACCATATCAGGTAAAAATCTAAAAGCAACCACCCGGCAAATTCACAATATGGATGCCACAGTGGGCAACTTTAGACTACCTATGAAACTTTCTATTTATTATGTAAATGGCACTATACAGCATGTCCCTGTTACCATAAAAAACAACATGGATACTTTCTCGGTTCCTTTAGAGCAAAACGCTGGAGTGCATTTTGTTTTACTAGATGAAAACATGCAGTTCCTCCGTAAAATAAAGTATAGTTATGATACGAAAACATTACTAGCTATAGCAGAAAAGAGTCAAACTACCTTTGGTCGATTGGAAGCTATCGAAAAACTAGAAGATATAGCATGGACAGAAAAAAATAAAACCTTGGTCAATGTTTATCACAAAGAGACTTCTAGCCTAGTCAAAAATGAAATCGCAGAGCAGGTAGCCAAAAGCAATGGAGACGAGTTTGCTAAAGATATACTCATGCAAAGCCTGACCGACAGTCAAGTTCAAATAAGAAGAAATGCCATTAAATCAGTTCATTTCAACGATGAGACCTTAAAGAAAATGCTTATTGATAGGTTAAATGATTCTTCTTATGTGAATGTAGAAAATGCTGTCAATAAACTAATAGAACTTTATCCTACAGAAAAGATGACTTGGCTACAATCTATCGAGAATCAAACAGGCATTATGAATAATCTCACCTATCTCTATCACTCCAATATCTTAGCTGATAGCAGTCTTAAGGAGAAACATCCAATGTCTAAAGATAAATTGAAATTTCTAGCCTCTCAGAGCAATGAATTTAGATCTCGAGTGCCTGCCATCACCTTTCTCATGGAGAATGATATCATGGATTTAGATATTACGAAATCTATGATTCAAGGTGCACTTTACTTTCACCCTGGTATCAGAGGAAATAGCATAGAGTTTTTGAAAAAGATAAAGACCAAACAACCCAAGATGTATGAAGAGGCTATCAGCAATTATCCATTTGCTGAGCCCAATATGACCTTGAAAAAATTAGAAAGTCTGATTAACACCAAATAATCAAGGATTGATATCTCAGTTAGTACCATTTCAGTATAGCACGACCATTCAGCTTCGCTGGAAGGATATAGATCAGTTCGGCCATGTGAATAATGCTGTATACCTCACCTATTTTGAAACAGCTCGCTATTACTACAATAGAGACGTCAATCAGTGGGATTGGAATCAAGACCAATATATCATAGCATCAATTAAGGTAGATTATCTCAGACCTATTTTCTATCCTGGAGATATCAAGGTTTTTTTGCGCATCGGAGATATTGGGGACAAAAGCTTTGTCTTTCATTATGCCATTACTTTTGAGAAAAATGGTATTGAAAAACTAGCGGCGACAGGTCAATCCACACAAGTCTTTTATGATATCCGAAATCAAAAGACCATACCTATACCGGAGCGGATTATGAAGCAATGGAAAGCCTTTGAAAAGGAGGATATATAAATCTTCACTGAAAGCTTTATGATAAAAAACAAATGACGAAGCTCCTACGCATAGATGCTCATAAACCAGACGAACGAGGACTAAAACAGATCATCGATGTTTTAGAAAATGACGGAGTCATCATTTATCCTACCGACAGTGTATATACTTTAGGGTCCAGTATTCACAGCGAAAAGGCATTTAAGCGCATCTGTCAGCTAAAAGGTGTGCGAGAGGATAAAGCACAATTTAGTATAGTATGCTCAGATTATAGTCATCTCAGTGAATTTGCAAAACAGGTATCCAATGTCGAATTTCGAGCATTGAAACAACACCTGCCTGGACCTTTTACCTTTATTCTAGAGGCTAATAAAGAAGCTAGTAAAATTTTTAAACGCAATAAAAAAACGATTGGATTTCGAATTCCAGATTATCCTCTCGTCATCCGATTGATAAAAGCACTAGACAAACCCCTTTTTTCTGCCAGTATTCAGATAGAGCATGACAGCCCCTATGCTACCACAGCCGATGAAATTTTTGACGTCTACGATGGCAAAGTAGATTTAATTGTAGATGGCGGTATATGCGGAGAACTGCCTACCACTATTGTAGATTTGACTACTAGTCCACATGAGATATTAAGAGAAGGTGCAGGAGAGTATTTGGGTTGATGTGATGATGAGTTAATATGATAATGTGAAGATGCGACAAATTGCAATTCCTTTGATTAATTTGCGAAAACCTTTGTCAACTTTATTCATAGTTATGTTAATTTTAAAGAAATTCATATTTACTTCGACGAAGCGTTAAAAAGTCAGTCCTTAAAAAGAAAATTCGTGAATTCTTGGCTATCTTATGAAATTAAAAAAATCTTTTCCTTTTTTCCTAAAATTAGCTAGTTTTTTCTATCCTGTAACTATAGAAAATAGCTCGACACCGCATGAACTAGAATTAGTCTTATCTAAAAATAAACTCATTCTAAATTCTAAACATGCTAATCAATCTAATGGCAGTCTTGAATTTGCATTTCATGAGTGCTTTCATCACCTAGATATCTATACTAAAGAATTTAATAATGTATTAGTACTTGGATTAGGTCTAGGGAGTGTAGTTCATTTACTTAATAAAAATGGGAACATTAATCAGCTAACCGCTTATGAAAATAATCCCCAAATTCTTGCATGGTTAGAAAAATATTATGACAGCTCTGACATCAATATAATTTCTAAATCTGCTAATGAAATCGATACTGTAAATGCCACATTTGATCTCATTATCATAGATCTTTTTATAAATACTCAGACTCCAAATTTTCTTAATGAAATTTCTTATTGGGAAAAATTAAATTCAATCACAAAACCCAATGGACTCATCATTTGGAATACCCTGGTTAACTATCCATCACAGGAGAATTTCGATATAAATAATTTCTTTGAGAAAGGTTTTGAAGTGCAGGGAATGAATAGAATGTGGGTGAAAAAACTTACACCTTAGCCAATTACATTATGGAAATATTATCTTGAAACTATTGAAATTCTCTATCAAAAACAATACCCCTTCCCTTCTAGCACTTTATCAGCTATTCTTCTTCTAGCAGCGATAGTATTATAAGATTCGTATTTAGTAAAGCGCTTAAGACCCATCATCATCATAGGCGCCATGTCGCCTTCTGCGTGTGATGCGATTGCATTCTTTCCATAGGTATTGACCTTGTCCACCATATCATTGATGAGGATTTTAGTGGCATCGATTTGAAGGGAACAGGCTTCTTCACCTTTTGTAGAGATCAGTTTGGCAGTGCGTACTAAAGCACTCTCCGCTACGAATACGTCAATCAACATATCTGCGAGATACATCATGATTTCTTGTTCTTTCTGTATCTTCTCTCCATACTTCTGACCTGCACTTGCTGCTATCATCAGTATGGCTTTTTTTGCTTGCGCTATGGCTTTAAATTCTTTAGACAAAGTAGTTTCCTCTTCCGCTTCAAAAGATGGAATAGACATCAATTCTTGCTGAATAGCCATAGCAGGACCCATGACATTGATTCTACCACGCACGGCGCGTTTGATAATAGTGCCTACTGTAAGGAGTCGATTGATTTCATTTGTCCCTTCAAATATTCTATTGATGCGGCTATCTCTATAAGCACGACTAACTACTGTTTCTTCACTATAACCCATACCGCCGAAAATTTGTACAGCTTCATCACTGACATAATCACCTGTCTCGCTTCCATAGACTTTCAATATAGCTGCTTCTATACTATACTCATCAGCGGCATCAATTTTTGCCTGAACCTTGTCAGTTCCTGCTTCTAAGAGCTCCTCGATTTTTTCTGTAATCAAACCTGTCGTTCTATAGGAAGCGGATTCTAGCGCATACGTTCGAATAGCCATCTCCGCTAATTTATGCTTTATAGCTCCAAACTTAGCGATTGGTATGCCAAACTGCGAGCGCTCCAACGCATAGGTCGAAGCAGAAATGATTCCCTGTTTGCAACCTCCTATGGCTAATAAACCAAGTTTGATTCTACCAATATTCAATACGTTAAAGGCTATTTTATGTCCCTGACCTATTTCTCCTAGTACATTTTCTATAGGGATTCGCATCTTTTCAAAAAATACTTGACGAGTAGATGAACCATTGATACCCATTTTATGCTCTTCCGCACCTAGACTCAAACCAGCCACTCCTTTAGGAACTATAAATCCTGTGAAACCTTTTTTATTTTCTAATCGCGCATCTTCTTGCACTTGAGCAAAAACGGTGAATACATCGGCAAAGCCTGCATTGGTTATCCAAATTTTTTGTCCATCGATAATCCATTCCTTGCCATCTTCACTTAAGACTGCTTTCGACTTAGCACCTAGCGCATCACTTCCAGAACCAGGCTCTGTCAGGCAGTAGGAAGCTTTGGCTTTTCCACTCACGAGCTTTGGCAACCACTCTTTTTTCTGAGCTTCTGTACCATAATAATAGATAGGTAAAGTACCAATACCCACATGCGCAGCTAAAGCCACACTGAATGATTGAGATCTTCCGAAACCTTCAGACACTAGGCAGTCTGTATTGAAGTCTGTACCCATACCGCCATATTCCTCTGGAATACCCATGCCGAGCAAACCTAATTCTCCCGCTTCTTCCAAAAGGGTTATTACCTTGTCAAATTCTTTATGTTCTATCGCATCATAATTAGGGGCGATTCGCTTATCGATAAATTCATTGGCAGCTTCTATAAATGCTAACTGTTCGTCTGAACGATCTTCGATGATAAACGTATCTTGCGGATTGGTTTCTTTAACCAAAAATTCACCCCCTTTTAATATTGCTTTTTTTGTATCTGGTGTATTCATATGATTGAGTTTTTTTCGTTATCAGTTTGTTTAGTTGTTTCAGATCTTAAAGTAGTTCATATATGCCGGCAATTCCTTGTCCACCCCCAATACAGGCTGTCACCATTCCGTATTTATTTTTTCTTCTTCGCATTTCGTTGAATAATTGAATGGACAATTTAGTGCCTGTGCATCCCAATGGGTGACCTAAGGCTAGTGCACCGCCATTCACATTGATGATGTCTGGATTCAAATCCGGCATCCCTTTCATCACACCGAGTGATTGTGCACCAAAAGCTTCGTTTAGTTCTATCAAATCTATATCTGACATTTTCAATCCTGCTAATTGCAATGCCTTAGGGATAGCAGCTACAGGACCTATACCCATGATTCTAGGATCGACACCTACTGTGGCAGAGGTGACCATTCTAGCTATAGGCGTTAGATTTAACTCCACGATCATTTTCTCACTCATCACCAGCACAAATGCAGCTCCATCACTCGTCTGCGAAGAATTTCCTGCCGTGACTTGACCGCCTAATTTAAACACGGGCTTTAGTTTGGCTAATGCCTCCAGAGTCGTATCTGCACGCGGACCTTCATCTGTATCTACGATAAATTTTTTGGATTGTTTTTTTCCATCTTTGTAAAACACTTCTTCTACTTCTATCGGAACAATTTCATCTTTAAATTTTTCTTCTTGAATAGCTTTCACTGCTTTTTGATGTGAATGAAATGCAAAGGTGTCGCTTTCCTCGCGTGTGATACTATATTTCTCCGCCACCTCTTCGGCAGTCAATCCCATACCGATATAATAATCAGGATGCGAAATTGACAAATCATAATTCGGTGCGATTTTATAACCTGCAGTCGGCACTAGGCTCATAGACTCTACTCCACCTGCCAAGATACAATCTGCCATACCCGCTTTAATCTTAGCTGTAGCCATAGCTATAGTCTCTACTCCTGAACCACAGTATCGATTGACGGTGACACCGCCTACACTCTCAGGCAAATTTGATCGCAGAGCTATCCATCTCGCCATCTGCAAGCCTTGCTCAGCCTCTGGTACAGCATTACCTACTATGATATCATCTATTCGATTAGGATCTAGCTGTGGTAAAGAATCCAATAAATGATCTATGACTTTGGCTCCTAAATCAACTGGTGTAGTAAATCGAAAGCCTCCACGTTTTGCCTTTCCTACTGCGGTTCTAAAACCAACTACTATATATGCATCCATTGCTATTTAATTTAAAATTTTGGATTATAAATTTTGAATATTAATTCTACCATTGGGTTAAAAATTCAATCTTAATTACGTAATGGTTTTCCTGATGTCAATATACTCTGCATTCTTTCCAAGGTTTTCTTTTCTCCGCAGAGGGAAAGAAATGCCTCTCGCTCCAGATCTAAAAGATACTGTTCACTTACACGAGTCGGTTCACTCAAATCTCCTCCGCAGAGAACATAAGCTAGTTTTTTAGAAATCAAAGCATCATGCGCACTTGCGTATTTCCCTAATTGGAATGAAGCTATTCCTGCATAGAGCGCTGCCAAACCAGTTCTACCCAGCACTAAAATATCATGACGCATCATAGGCTTTGTATATCCCGCGTCATAGAGTTCTAAAACCTTTTCTTTTGCTGAGGATATGGCTCTATCCGGATTGAAAACTACTGCATCTTTATCTTTTGTAAATATTCCTAGGTCAAAAGCCTCATAAGCAGAAGTTGCAGTTTTAGCCGTAGCGATGGTAGTAAATCGTTCACTTAATTTTGGAATCCAAGTATCTTCTGCGCCAAAACTATCGGATAATCTCAGAGCAAATTCTTTAGAACCACCCCCACCAGGTATGACACCTACACCCACTTCTACAAGACCTATATAAGTTTCAGCAGCTGCCATACAGGCATCGGTATGCATAGACATTTCACACCCACCTCCTAGAGTTAGACCATGCGGCGCTGCGACAACTGGGATAGAGCTATAGCGCAGTCTCATGACCGTATTTTGAAAATGTCGTACAGCAAAATTTAGCTCATCCCACTCTTTCTCGATTGCCTGCATCAGGACGATAGCGAGATTAGCTCCTGCGGAGAAATTAGGCGCATTGTTTCCCAACACAACTCCTTTCCACCCGTCTGCTTCAGCTATATCTAAGGCTTTATTGATACCTTCTAATACTTCACCGCCTATCGTATTCATCTTGGTTTGAAACTCTACACAGAGCACAGCATCACCGATATCGTGCACAGTACAGCCTGTATTCTTAAATACTGGCGTCTGACTTCGCTTATGATCCAAGATAATAAAACTTTCTCTTCCCGGTGCAACTAGGTATGATTTAGAAGGAATATCATAATAATATTGAATACCATTTTCTATTTTATAGAAAGAAGTGTGACCTGCTGCTAGCATTTCTTCTACCCATGAGGCAGGCTGGTGTCCATGCTCCTTCATTAGGGTTACTATATTCTCCACACCCAGAATATCCCAATGTAGAAAAGGCCCTATTTCCCATCCAAAACCTGCTATCATAGCATCATCGATCCGATAGAGCTCATCAGAAATTTCTGGAACACGATGGGATACGTAGTTAAAGATAGAATAATTCAATTTATTCAAAAACTCCGCAGCTTTATCTTTACCTTTCGCTAATATCTTTAATCGAGCTCGCAATGAATCCACCAATTTAGCTTCACCAACGGAAGCAAATTTTGTTTTCTCACTTGCTTTATATTCTAGTGTGTTTAAATCTAATTCTAAGATGACTTTCTTGCCATCTACGGCAGTTTTTTTGTAAAATCCTTGTCCTGTCTTATCCCCCAGCCATTTATTTTCTTCCATTTTCAGCACATATGCAGGGACTTGAAATGTGTCTCTGGACCAATCATTCGGGCAATATTCATAAACACCTTTGGCCACTTTTATCAGTGTGTCCAGGCCTACCACATCCGCTGTGCGAAAAGTGGCTGATTTAGGCTTGCCTATTAACGTTCCCGTTAAAGAATCAATTTCTGAAATGGATAGTCCCATTTCCTGCTGCAACTTAAATATAGCTGCCATAGAAAAGACGCCTACTCTATTGGCTATAAAGGCTGGTGTATCCTTGCATAATACAGGAGTTTTTCCTAAGAACTTATCAGCATAATATTCAAAAAACTGAATAATATTCTTATCTGTAAATGGAGAAGGAATAATTTCAAATAAACGTAAATAGCGGGGTGGGTTGAAAAAATGCGTTCCACAAAAATGCTTTTTAAAATCACCGCTTCGGCCTTCAATAAGAATAGATATGGGTATTCCTGAAGTATTGGTCGTAATCAATGTCCCTGGTTTCCTATAAAGCTCTACTTTTTCAAATAAAGATTGTTTGATATCTAAACGCTCTACAACTGCTTCTAAAATCCAATCACAATCTTTGATTTCTGCTAGATTGTCGTCGAAATTTCCAGTCTTGATTCTAGAAACAAAAGAAGACTTATAAATAGGAGATGGATTGGACTTTACTGCTGCTTGCAATGCTGCATTGACTAAACTATTTCGCTTGGCAGGATTGGACTTTTCTTCTTCTTTCAAATCCGGTGGAATGATATCCAAAAGCAAAACTTGTAATCCCACATTAGCGAAATGACAAGCTATCCTAGAACCCATAACTCCTGAACCTAAAACCGCAACTTTTTTTATCGTTCTCATTTATGATGTTTATATTTTAATTTATAATGCTCTTTCTTATTATGAATTTATTAAAATTGTTTGCTCTTGAGCTAGCTTTTGTATTTTATCTAAACTTTTGATTAGTTGATTCATTTCTTTTTCGGTCAAAGCCTCATTAACTTTTTGCTGAAAATCTAATACATAATTCTTAGACACATCACGCATTTCTAGACCTTTTTTCGTCAACTTAATTATGACATTTCGCTTATCAGATTTACTGACTTCTCGTTTGATCAATCCCATTTCTTCTAACTTGGTTAGAGTCCGAGACAAACTAGTAGGTTCGATACCCATTTTAGGGCCAAGTGTCATACTCAAGGAGCCTTCTTTAGGATCTATGGAAAGGAGAGTAAAGCCTACCACCATAGTAGAATCAAACTGTGCCGCCTCTTCATTATACATTTTAGCAACAGTATTCCAAGTCAAACGCAATAAATAATCGATTGTGACCATTTTATTCATAAAACAAAGGTAATACATTTTTATTATGCATGCATAATTTATGTATGCATAATAATTGTTAAAAAAATCGGCAATCTTCTAACTATTTGTCGGCTTCGCTATGTTTGATTTCCTAGATTAAATATATATAAATGTTACAAAATTAAGGATGGACACCTCACTGTTTTAATACCTGAGCCAAATACTCTATGTCTTTCCAGCTATTCGCTGGAAAATTGGAAAATCGAAGCTGCTTATCTTTGTTTTCAGCATACCCGTCACTGCAAATGATATTTCTCTTTAAAAGTAGACTTCTAATTTCGTCTATAGGATTTAATGGGTAAGTGCAAAGTACAGTATCTGAGGAGTTGGTATGATTATGACTCAGTCCTAACCAATCATTAATTGTAAAAAGAGATTGGAGGAAATTCTTCTTATCAAGCATTTCTTCTTTTAGTTCTCCTAGACCTCTTTGATTCATATCTTGCGCGACACGTCCCATAAGGTAAATTCCTAATACATTCGGAGTAGATGGCGTTTGGAATGTTTTATAATTTTTCAATAAATCGCCTATCGTGTTATGAGCACTTCGATTATGGCTATAATTCGCAGAATTTAGAGCGTCTGCTAAAGTTTTATTTATAATCCATACGCCTAGTCCTGCAGGAAGACCAAAAGCTTTTTGGGATGAGAAAAATGATATATCGACTAGACTATAGTCTAGGTCAACAAATGGGGCTGAACTTACAGTATCTACTGCTAAAATAGCTTTAGGATTTCTTTTTTTAACATTGTGTATATACCACTCATTGGTTTTAATTCCTGTGCTAGTCTCATTATGAGTAATACATATTAGTTCAGTATCGGAGTGAATAAATGGGTAAAAATCAGTGAAGAAGTCAGATTCATATTTAGACGTATCTAACCCTATTCGCTTAGCATAATTATAAAACTTCTTAGAAAATGCACCATTTATAAAATGAAAACTAGATTTTGAAACACAATTTTGCAGAATTCGTTCCATAATTTCTGACCCAGAACTAGCTAGAAAAATAGCATGAGTCGAAGGTATATTCATTAAAATACGTAGCTGTTCATCCAAGTGTTGATACATATACTGAAAGGTAGATGAACGATGATACTCAGAAGCGTGACCCTTCGCGTAAAATTCATTCGTCCATTTATCCAGATTGGAATAAATAGCAGAAGGCCCTACCGTAAAGAAAATTTTCCTAGCCATTTTCTTTAATAAATTTTACTACTTCATAAAAATCACTACATACTGCATCCGCTCTTTCCACTATATTATCTCTATAAACCGTTTCGGTATAGCCAATAAAATAGTCAACAGCACCCTCCAATTTGGCTTCTAAGTCAGTATATCCATCTCCTATCATACAAATGGGTCGTGCGAGTTGGAACTCATTTATTACCTTAACTTTACCCATATTGTGAGCGATAGGCAAACTCCTATTAAAATCTATAATATTATCATCTTTCAATACAAATTGATTGGCGATAATATTGCTTTCTAGAAAACCTATTCGCTTGCAAACAGGCATAATATACTCAAGAAACCCTCCTGAAACTACGTAACAGTTTTTTGGAAAAATAGACTTCATTTTAGTCAATGCGACTATGCTAGGAGAAATAAATGAGAACAATTTAACTATTAATTCACTCAAATCAGCTGGAGTTGCATTGATAAGTTTTATTCTTTGTGATAATGATTCTTGAATTGAAATTTCACCTATCATTCCTAAATTAGTAATATGCTTAATTTCTTCTTGAATTGTTTTACTCCTATTACAAATAGCCGCTAGAATGTCAAGGCTTTCTGCTTGAATAAGAGTACTATCAAAATCCAAAACAATATTCATGGTTCAAATATAGGCATAAAAAAAAGACTGCTATAAAAGCAGTCTTGAAAAAAGTTGACCGACAAGGATTCGAACCTTGAAAAACTGCACCAAAAACAGTTGTGTTACCGTTACACCATCGGTCAGTCAAAATTTAGAAGTGCAAATATATATATAAATTGATATTCCTATAAAAAAAAATGCACTGCGAGTGCAGTGCATTTTGCTTTATTTCTGTTTATTCTAGTATTCCCAAAAATCACTTTCCTTATCTCTTATTTCATTATGAATTCTATCCGACTCATACAACAAATCCAAATTGGTAGCATAAGATTCAATTCTTCGATCCTGTACGTTGGACTCTTTCATGATGTAACTATTGAAATAACGCATTTCAAAAATATCTTCCCAGCTCGTGGTATTCGCATCATTCTTGATATTAAATACTTGATTAGTCGCTAATATCTTTCTTACATCTGGATAATATATCCAGTACATAGGTATATCAGCTACATACTCACCAGCTTCACCGTATTTTTCCCTCATAAAGCTTAGACCTAGGATTCTCACTACCATAGTAGAAGTTTCAATATCAAATAGCCAATCTTCTTTAATTCTCAGCTTCTTAACAGTCTCAGGATTAAATGTATTGGTTGTAACCACTCTCTCTTCAAGACCTGTTTCAAAGTTTACTCGCGAGGCAGTATCAATAGAAGCCCCAATTTGAGCAACATCTTGGACATTCATTGGCTCTTTGAATACTTCTCCAGCTTCTGAGGATTGATAGACTTCTATTTCTCCTTTTTTTGCAGCTTCATGCAAAATATTTACCAGCCCCATTTTTGGATGAGCAAATGGTAGATTTAATTTTTCTTGGAAGTCAATAACTCTCCATAATCTCTTTTTCCACTTTATATCTGCTTCACGAAGATGATCATAAGCTATTATCTCTCTTTCTT
>Ga0208082_1000354_pt1 | contig 13939 bp, 10 predicted proteins | sample LakMenE09Jun09ns_FD_150683 | JGI IMG/M metagenome (GOLD analysis project Ga0208082, IMG submission 150683) | Freshwater microbial communities from Lake Mendota, WI - 09JUN2009 deep hole epilimnion ns (SPAdes) | ecosystem: Environmental > Aquatic > Freshwater > Lake > Epilimnion/Euphotic zone ... | reverse complement strand
GATTTGCCAGAGCAGATAATCCTTCGCTAATCTTTGTCTCGTTCCGGCGAGGGTTTTTAACTTCCGTTATCGACGGTGCAGGTAAATGCTCCTGCTGGGACTTTTGTGAAGTAACCGAAAGTTTTACCGAACAGGGAGAAATTAAAATGGCTGAGATCACCATCAACGGAATTCGTCGTACTGAATTCGGTAAAGGCGCATCACGTCGTGCACGTCGCGATGGATTGGTTCCAGCTGTGATCTATGGTCACGGAGAGAAGCCATCTCACATCACTCTTCCAGCACGCGAATTAGGCGTTGCTCTTAAAACTTCAAACGTACTTCTAGACATTGTTGTAGATGGCAAGACGGAACTCACACTTCCTAAAGCAATTGTGCGCCATCCAATTAAATTAACTCTTGATCACATTGACCTTGTAATTGTTCGTCGTGGTGAAAAAGTTGTTGTATCAGTTCCAGTTCACGCAACTGGTGAATACGACCGCGATGGAATTCTTGAGCACGTTAACAACACAATTGAAGTTGAGACAGAAGCAACTTCTATTCCTTCCCACCTTGACCTCGATATTGCAGGTTTAGTTGCGGGTACATCTAAGTACGCAGCAGATGTAGTGCTTCCAGCAGGCGTTGTTCTAATTTCTGATCCTAAGATGATCGTGGTTCACCTTTCAGAGCGTTCAACAGCAGTTGAAGAAGTTGTTGTACCTGCAGCAGATGCTGCTGCTCCAGCTGAAGGCGCACCTGCAGCAGATGCTTCTGCTGAGAAGAAGGATGCTTAACCACTAACCTTTAGACATGGTTTGGTTAGTAATTGGACTCGGTAATCCGGGTCCAGAGTATGCAGCAACTCGCCACAATGTTGGCCAGATGGTTGTTGACGAGCTATCCAAGCGTTACAAAGTTAAATGGTCTTCACATAAATCACGCAATGACGTTGCCGCTTTTAAAATTGGCGTGGGCGAGAATGCTCAATCTGTAATCATTGCAAAATCTAAGAGTTATATGAATGAAACCGGTGGGCCTGCAAAGGCGCTTGCATCTTTTTATAAAGTAGAACCAGATCACATTATTGCTTTGCATGATGAATTAGATATTGCATATTCAACAATTCGTTCAAAACTTGCTGGTGGCGATAATGGCCATAATGGTTTGAAGTCCATGACTTCTGCATTCGGCAGCCCTGATTACTTCAGAGTCCGCTTAGGTATTGGCCGTCCAATGGGTTCGCAAGATCCTGCAGACTTTGTCTTAAAGGCTTTTTCTGTGGCTGAGAAAAAGACTCTGCCAGAATTTATTGATCGCGGATGTGATGTGGTCGAGTCATTAATTACTAATGGATTAGAAGAAACACAGTCACGCTTTAACAGCTAAGAATCAACCTGTATTTCGAAGGCCTGCTGCAACACCATTAATTGTTAACAAAAGAGCACGTTGCAAAATGGGATCAACTTCACCATCATGGTCGCGCACTCGCTCGAGCAAATTGACTTGAAGCAGGTGCAAAGGCGCAAGATAGGCTTCACGCACCTGAAGAGTGCGAGCCAAAATTTGTTGATCACCCAAGAGAGAGTCTTTATTTGTGACCTTAAGAATTTCTTCGCAGGTCAACTTAAACTCTGCTGCAATTACATCTAAGAAGTGATGTAACTCTTTAGGAACAAGTGCTTGGACATAACGCTTTGCCATCTCTAAATCTGTCTTTGCCAGAGTCATTTCAACATTGCTAATAAATGTGTGGAAGAAGTGCCAATTGGCCAGCATCTCTTGAATTACATCTGACTTACCTGCTTCGCGTGCGGCCTTTAATCCACTTCCAACGCCAAACCAACCAGGAACAATTTGGCGAGATTGAGTCCAACCAAATACCCACGGAATCGCACGCAAACTATCTAATCCACCAGCAGCATCTGGTCGCCTCGATGGTCTGGAGCCCAACATCATTTCACCGAGTTGTTCCACTGGAGTTGATGCATAGAAATAGGCAGGCAAATCTGGATGATCAATTAATGAGCGATAGCGAGTAAAAGAACTCTCGCTGATCAGTTCCATACATGCATTCCACTTGTCCAAGCTTTCTTGGCTTTGACGAGGTGCACGGTTGAGAACTGTGGCTTCAAGGGAGGCTGCAAGCATTAACTCAATGTTTTCGCGCGCAAGAGATGCCAACGCATACTTATCGCTAATTACTTCGCCTTGTTCAGTCATTTTAATTTGTCCATCAATTGATCCCCATGGCAGAGCAACGAGTGCGTCATAGGTTGGGCCACCACCGCGACCAACAGAACCACCGCGACCATGAAATAGTCGCAATTTAACGCCGTGCTTCATTGCGACATCGCGCAACTTGCGTTGTGCTCTATGAATTTCCCATTGACTAGTTGCGATACCCGCATCCTTATTTGAATCCGAATAACCCAACATAATTTCTTGCAGATTTCCACGAAGCTCTACGATCTTTCTGTATCCAGGATCGCGAAGCAATGTGTCGAGGATTTCACCGGCTGCACGCAATTCAGCAACAGTTTCAAGCAGTGGAGCAAAACCAATGATTGCTGTGTGTGTGGATAAATTTATGAGTCCTGCTTGCTTGGCTAAGACAACTGCGGCCAATAGATCATCAGAACCCTTTGTCATTGAAACGATGTAAGTCTCAATTGATTCAGGTCCAAAGCGTTGGACGATATCGAAGATAGCCCTAAATGTATCTAGAGTTTTTTGAGCACCTTGATCACACTTACCAAAATCTAAGCTCTTTGATGAAGCGAGCTCGCTTGCAAGCACATCGAAACGTTCTTGATGGTTCTTGCTCTTATATGAATCACCTAGCGCGAAAGCCAGAGCGTGATGATGTGCATCAGAGTGCTCACGGACATCAAGAGTGGCATGTGTAAGACCAAATGCTGAAACCGTGCGCATTGTTCGCTCAAGTAGACCAGTGGCCATTAATTCACCGCGATTTTCCAGCAATGAATCGCGCATTAAAGCAAGGTCGGCCAATAGTTCTGAAGTGTTGTTGTAATCACGGTGTGCAACATGTGCACCACCTGATGCATGACGATTTCGTGTAAATGCAAGGCGATGCACAATTGCAGTTGCTTTCAGGCGATATGGCTCTTGAACATTTAAACGCTTGAAGCGCTCTTCAAACTCTGGAATATGTTTGAGATCTACTTCTACAGAATCTAAGAGCGCTTTGTTCACACCGGTGATGCGGGTTGAAACAGAGAGCATCTGACGCAATTCATCCATCGCTGCAATAGTCACACGAATCGAGTGACCAACTTGTAACAGCATTGCAGACTCTGTAATCGAGGCAGTGATATTTGGGTTTCCATCACGGTCTCCGCCGATCCAACTTCCGAATGACAAAGGACGAGCATCTAATGGAAGGTCGACTCCAAGTCGCTTGATTTCATTCTTAAAATCACTGAGCACCTCAGGAATAGTTAATTTAAATAAATCATCGAGGTAATACAGAGCATTCATTGCTTCATCTAGTGGCTCTGGGCGCCCCACGCGTAATTCATCTGTTTGCCATAAGACGTCGATAGTTTCGGCTAATCGAGCCAGTTGAGCAGGAGTACTTGGTTCATCGAGAAGCTTTGCAACTCGTCCTAATTTGTTTAGTACAGATCGTCTGGCTGCCTCAGTTGGATGAGCCGTAAATACTGGCCGAACCATTAACTCATTAATCCAGCGTGTTACATCTTCAGTTGAAAATTCATGTCCGACCAATTTGGCACTCTGTGCTGCAGCGATTTTATCTACAGCCTTTGCCATCCACGATCCGCCTTGGGCTCTGGCATCTGCCAGAACTCGTGCACGGTGAACTTGTTCTGCAACGTTAGCTAAATTAAAATATGTACTAAATGCACGAACGAGTTGCACGGATTGATCTATAGATAAAGTTGATAAGAGTTCGTCCCCGCCACCATCTTTAACAGCTTTGCGAACTGCTTCTACTAATTCAAGTAACTCTTGTCCTTCTTGGCGAACGAGTGATTCACCCAGTAAGTCACCGAGTTTTCGAACGTCGGCGCGCAAACCAGCGCCATCATTGCCGATGGCAGCTGCGTAATCTTGCATAGTCACTGGCTAATCATGGCAGGTTCACCTGCCTTAGACTTGCCCCATTAAGCCCCCTCCGGTTCCACGGAGTTGGGGCCTAAGGCGTTTTCTCAACAGTTGATACGGCAATAGATAAGGAGGCACAAATGAAACTCATCCGCGATGTTCTTGCAGCAGATGAACATATTCGCGATGCACTTGAATCCAAAAAGCGAATCATTGCGCCGACTTCATTGCACCCATTTCTTGCATCAATTCGAGCAGCCGAGCGACCACTTTTAATTGTTACAAGTTCGAGCAGATCAAGTGAAGACTTAGTAAATGATCTCAGGCAATTACACGATGAAGTATTTGAATTTCCTGCTTGGGAAACTTTGCCACACGAGCGCTTAAGTCCGCGCAGTGACACTGTTGCACAACGCATCGCAACCTTGATCAAACTAAAGGAAAACAAAGCTCACAATCCGATTGTTGTTACTCCAGTGCGTGGGCTTATTCATCGAATTATTAATTCTTTGGCTCAAAGTCCTGTGCGCGAATTAGCAGTGGGCATGCAATGCGACCTTAAGGATCTGATTAATCACCTTGGCGAACTTGCATACCAACGAACGGATTTAGTCGAACGTCGCGGAGAATTTGCAGTACGCGGTGGCATTGTGGATGTCTTTTTGCCATTAGCTAATCGACCCGTTCGCATTGATTTCTTCGGTGATGAAATAGAAGACATTAGTTTTTTCGATGTTGCTGGACAGCGCACAACGGGGGCTGCAAATGAAAGTATAAAAATATTGCCATGTCGCGAGTTGCTTCTTACACCTGCAGTCCAAGCAAAAGCACGAGCTTTGATTGAGGATTTCCCGCAAGCATCTGAAATATTGGAAAAGCTATCAGAAGGCATTGCATCAGAGGGTATGGAGTCATTCATTCCGCTCTTAGTTGATTCAACCGAAAGTATTTTAGATCGCATGCCAGCTAATACCGAAATCATTTTTATAGATGAAGAAAGAATTAGATCTAGAGCCTCAGATCTTTTAGCAACAAATGAAGAGTTTTATTTGGCTTCATGGCTTAATGCGGCAAGTGGTGGTGTGACACCACTTCATAGCGGTGATGGCACATATATGCAGTGGGATGAATTAAACGCAGAAATAGATAAAAATGGATTGCAACAACGAAGTTTCAACGTTTTTGGAAGTGATTTAGATACAGAGGCAGTATTCCTAGATGCGCACGCGATAGATCCTTTACGAGGAGATACTGAACGATTGGTAGATGAGTTTCGAAGCGCTGCAGAGTCTGGACAGAGTTTGATTTTTGCAGCTCATGGACATGGAATGCACGAGCGATATTCGAATCTATTTCGAAGCGCTGAAATATCTGTCCGAGTTGTTACCTCCACAATTGCTTTTGGTTTTAGCGTGCCATCGGCTCGAATTCTTTTTATCAGTGAGCGAGATTTATCAGGCAGTAAAGGCGCAATTAATAACAGTGAAAAACTTCCATCAAAACGTAAAACTGCTATTGATCCACTGGAGTTAAAAGCAGGAGATTTTGTTGTGCACGAACAACACGGCATCGGCCGATATATCGAGTTAGTTTCAAGAAGTGTTGCAGGAGTAACTCGCGAATATTTGGTCCTTGAATACGCATCTGCTAAACGCGGACAACCAGGAGATCGAATATTTGTGCCTACTGATTCACTTGAGCAGGTAAGTAAATATGTAGGTGGTGAAACACCAACTGTTCACCGAATTGGAAGTGGTGAATGGCAAAAGGCGAAAGGTCGCGCACGCAAGGCGGTACGCCAAATCGCTGGAGAACTTATTCGCTTGTATGCCGCTCGCACATCTTCTCCCGGCTTTGCATTCTCACCTGATACACCGTGGCAACGCGAACTAGAAGATTCCTTTGCATATATCGAGACTCCCGATCAGCTCTCGACAATTAATGAAGTTAAAGCAGATATGGAACGCCCATACCCAATGGATCGCATTGTGTGTGGCGATGTTGGATATGGGAAAACTGAGATTGCAATTCGCGCGGCATTTAAAGCGGTGCAAGATGGAAAGCAAGTTGCAGTTTTGGTGCCAACCACATTGCTTGTGCAGCAACATACAAAGACATTCATCGAGCGATATTCCGGATTTCCGATCAAAGTCGCCGGTTTATCTCGATTTAACTCTGCAAAAGAGAGTAAAGAAATTTTGGCAGGTATAGAAGCCGGAACTCTTGATGTAGTTGTGGGCACCCATCGAATACTTTCAAATGATGTGCGCTTTAAGGATTTAGGCTTAGTCGTTGTAGATGAAGAACAACGCTTTGGCGTTGAACAGAAGGAATCTCTCAAGAAACTACGCACGACTGTGGATGTTTTGGCGATGTCTGCAACGCCCATTCCTCGAACCTTAGAGATGGCTGTTACGGGTATTCGTGAAATGTCTACGATCACAACTCCACCGGAAGAGCGCCATCCAATTTTGACTTATGTTGGTGCACGCGATGATGCACAGATTACCGCTGCAATACATCGTGAGTTGTTAAGAGATGGACAGATTTTCTATATCCATAACCGTGTTGAATCAATTGATCAAGCTGCACAAAAACTACAAACACTTGTTCCTGAAGCACGTATTCGCATCGCCCACGGTCAGATGAGTGAAGGCGCCCTTGAAGATGTGATTCTCGCTTTTTGGAATAGAGATTTCGATCTCCTGGTTTGTACAACAATTGTTGAGAGCGGTTTAGATATTGCCAACGCCAACACATTAATCGTTGAACGTGCAGATCTCTTTGGGCTCTCTCAACTTCATCAACTTCGTGGTCGTGTTGGACGTGGACGCGAACGTGCGTACGCATATTTTCTATTTCCACCAGATCAACCTTTAAGTGAGTTAGCACATGATCGATTAAAAACCATTGCAGCTAACACCGAACTTGGTGCAGGAATGCGCGTTGCACTCAAAGATCTTGAAATTCGTGGAGCAGGAAATTTGCTGGGAGGTGAACAATCAGGTCATATTGCAGATGTTGGATTTGATTTATATATGCGCATGGTTGGTGAAGCAGTACATGAGTACAAATCCGGAATAATTGAGACTTCAGAACCAAACCATGAATGTAAAGTGGAATTGCCAATTAACGCTCATTTAGATGCTGCATACGTAACTGGAGAGCGGTTGCGTTTAGATCTCTATCGTCGCTTGGCAGATGTTCGAAACCGCGAAGATGTTGATGCGATAGAAGAAGAGTTGCAAGATCGCTTCGGAGCCCTTCCACAAGAAGCGCAGACACTTCTAGGAGTTGCTGCACTTCGTGCTTTTGCAAAGAGCATCTCATTGCGCGAAGTCGTTGCCCAAGGAAAATTTGTACGACTATCGCCGATCAATTTGCCTGAATCTAAACAAATAACATTGGCTCGCTTGTATCCAGGATCACTCTATAAATCCGCATCATCAACGGTTTTGGTGGCTTTGCCCAAGAGTTCTGCGTGGAATCCGTCAGAAAGCACTGCTCCGATAGTGGATACTTCTCTTCTGGCTTGGGTAACACAGGCCGTTACCGAATTGGCACCAACGTCGAAAGGCAGTTCATAGTGAAAAAAGTTATTTCAATTGCGGCAGTTTCAGCGGCTCTATTGCTTACTGGATGTTCGCAAGTTAGCTCGGCTGCCACAGTTGGGTCAATCAAAATTTCACAGGCAACTGTTCAAACGAGCATCGATGACATCATGGCTGAACGTGACACTGTCGACACCACTGAAATGCAGTTGGCAACTGGCGAAGATCTCAACCGCTCACAAATGCGCTTTCATATTCTCACCGAGTTATTAATTGAAATAGGAACAAAAGTTAAGATCACAGTTTCAAAAGCAGAGATTGATACGCGTCGTGCGAGCATTACCGATCAAGTTGGCGGACCAACAGGATTACCAGCTGCCCTTGTAGGCGCTGGAATTGCGGCAAAAGATTTTGATCAATATTTGCAAGGCATAATCATTGCTGAAAAATTAGGTCAAGCGTTGCAGGCAACTGGCGTAGCTCAAGATCAAATTGGTGCAGCGATTCAGAAACTAGTTGTTGATACAGCCAATGAGAAAAAAGTAACAGTTAATCCACGCTACGGAGTCTGGGATTCTGCAACTGCAGATGTTGTACCTGCTGATTCAGCAGGATCTGCTGTTACTCCTTCTAACAAGTAATAATCCGCGGTGAAGGTATGAGCACTTCATACTTGCAACGATTAGTTGAGGTGATGGATCAACTCCGTTCACCTGGTGGTTGCCCATGGGATGCAGAACAGACTCATGAGTCTTTGATTAAATACTTACTTGAAGAGTCCTACGAATTCATTGACACTGTCGCTGAATCTGATCGCGCCGGAATGCGTGAAGAACTCGGCGATGTTTTGCTACAGGTTTATTTTCACTCTCGCATCGCACAGGATCATCCAACCGATCCATTTTCTATCGAAGATGTGGCAAAGATAATTACTGAAAAACTCATCAGCAGGCATCCACATGTCTTCGGCGATACAAAAGTAAGCGGCAGTGATGAAGTAGTTGCAAATTGGGAAGAGATCAAAGCGGCAGAAAAGGGCCGCACATCTGCATTAGATGGTGTTGCAATCTCACAACCTGCTCTTTCTTTGATCAATAAGTTGCTCTACCGCGCAGAAAAATACGGCGTAGAGATAGAAGTACCAACGCATCCTGAGAGTTCTCCTGCAACTTCTGAATCCGTTGGTCGCGCACTTCTTGCAGTAATTTCATGGGCGCACAAGAACGGAATAGATCCTGAAGATGCATTACGTATGCAGAGTAAGCAAATAATGCGTGAGATTGCGCAGCAAGAGGCGCGGTAGTATTAGGCATTGCAAGAACGAATTTTAAAGGAGATTTAAGTGGCACTTATTGAAGCACTCGGTGCTCGTGAAATTCTTGACTCCCGTGGAAATCCAACGGTTGAAGTTGAAATTCAATTAGAAGATGGAACACAAGCACGTGCCGCTGTTCCAAGTGGAGCATCAACAGGTGCATTTGAAGCATCAGAGCTTCGAGATGGTGGAAAAAGATATTTAGGAAAAGGCGTAGAAAAAGCTGTTGCATTTGTTAATGGAGAAATTGCCGCTGCAGTCATTGGATTAGATGCACAAGATCAACGCTTAGTAGATAGTGAAATGATCGCACTTGATGGAACACCTAATAAGTCACGCCTTGGTGCTAATTCAATTCTCGGTGTCTCACTTGCAGTAGCAAAGGCACAAGCAGAAAGCGCCGACCTTTCACTCTTTCGTTATTTAGGTGGACCAAACGCGCACCTCTTGCCAGTTCCTATGATGAATATTTTAAATGGTGGCGCACACGCTGATACGAACGTAGATATTCAAGAGTTTATGGTTGCTCCAATTGGCGCAGAAACATTCCGTGAATCACTTCGTTGGGGCGCAGAGATTTATCACGCACTAAAATCTGTTTTGAAAAAGCGCGGACTCGCAACAAGTGTTGGTGATGAGGGTGGCTTTGCTCCAAACTTAGAGAGCAACCGAGCAGCACTTGATTTGATTATTGAAGCAATTACTCTGGCTGGATTTAAGCCAGGAAAAGAAATTGCACTTGCGATGGATGTTGCGGCCACAGAATTTCATGAAAATGGCAAATATAAATTTGAAGGTTCAACTAAAACTTCTGAGGAAATGATTGCCTATTACACCTCTCTCGTGGATGCCTACCCACTTGTTTCTATTGAAGATCCTTTAGATGAAGAGGATTGGGCGGGCTGGTGCTCGATGACTGAATCTCTCGGAAAACGGGTTCAAATTGTTGGAGATGACTTATTTGTTACCAACCCAGTTCGTTTGAAAAAAGGAATTGATACCAATACTGCAAATGCCCTTTTGGTTAAGGTCAATCAAATTGGAACGCTGACAGAAACTCTAGATGCCGTAGACATGGCACATCGCGCCGATTACCGCAGCATGCTCAGTCACCGCTCAGGAGAAACAGAAGACACCACAATTGCAGATCTTGCAGTTGCAACTAATTGCGGACAGATTAAAACAGGTGCACCAGCACGCACAGAACGAGTTGCAAAGTACAACCAGTTATTGCGTATTGAAGAAGAACTTTCAGATGGTGCGGTTTATGCAGGTCGCGCGGCTTTCCCGCGATTTAAGGGATAAGCCATGGCACGACGCCGTCGGTTAAATTTTAATAAACGACGCGGCAATAGTCGTGCACTCATGCTTGCAACTATTCTTTTTTTAATGGCCTTAACGATTGCGCCACCAATTAAGCATTACTTCACTCAACGCGCTCAGATAAGTGCGCTTAAATCCCAAGTTGCAAGTAACAATGAAGCCCTCGATCAAGCTCGTAAAGAGTTATTAATGTGGAGAGATCCCGAATACATAAAATCTCAAGCGCGTGAACGTCTGCACTTTGTCTTACCCGGTGAGCGTCAATACATCGTTACTGATTCAGAGGGACAGTACACACAAGAAAGTGGCACAACCGTTGCCAGCAAGATTCCAGATGGGCAACCTTGGTATGCACGAATGATCGCATCGATTACGGAAACTCGAAATCAGTGAAAGAGGTTCAACCCCGCGATCTTGATTGCATCCAATTTCAATTAGGTCGCACCCCAAGAGATGTGCATGCAATTGGTTACAGATGTCCATGTTCTATGCCAGCTGTCGTGCAGACACCACCACGACTAAGCGATGGCACACCTTTTCCAACGTTTTATTATGCGACGTGTCCACGACTCACAGGTGCCATCTCTACTCTTGAATCATCAGGATTAATAGCGGAGATGAATGATCGCTTAGCCAATGACGCAGATTTAGCCGCCTCCTATCGCAAAGCACATGAAGCTTATTTAGCTGACCGCAACGCCTTAGGCGTAGTCGTTGATGAAGTAGAAGGTATTTCTGCAGGCGGAATGCCTGATCGTGTGAAATGTTTGCATTCACTCGTTGCACATTCACTTTCTGCAGGTCCCGGAGTTAACCCACTCGGAGATGAAGCGTTAAGCAAATTGCCCGAGTGGTGGATTGAAAATCCATGTAATTCGGAGATGGATGTATGAGAGTTGCAGCAATAGATTGTGGAACAAATTCAATTAGATTATTGATTGCCGATATTGAAGGAAGTAATTTTCGAGAAATTTATCGCACGATGGAGATTGTGCGACTTGGTCAAGGAGTAGATCAGAATAAAGCTTTTCATCCTGATGCCATTGCCCGCACTCTTGCAGCGGTAGATTCATTTGCACAAGAGATTTCTAAACGTGGGGTTGAAAAGATTCGATTTTGTGCAACTAGTGCAACGCGTGATGCAACTAATAGAGAAATATTTATCGATGGCGTAAAGCAAAGACTTGGTATCGAACCAGAAGTTATTTCAGGAGAAGAAGAAGCGACGCTCTCTTTCATCGGTGCAACCAAAGAGTTTGCGCCAGATCAGGCGCCATTTTTAGTCGTAGATATCGGTGGGGGATCTACTGAGTTTGTTTTTGGTCACTCTGATGTTGAATTCGCTAAGAGTGTGAACATTGGTTGTGTTCGGATGACAGAGCGAAATATCCACTCAGATCCACCAAAACCTGAAGAAATTGAAAATGCTCGCAACGACATTCAAGAAGCAATAGCGTTAGCAGCAACTATTGTTCCAATAACGAAAGCTAAAACTGTCATAGCAGTTGCAGGTACTGCGACTTCTGTAGCAGCAAGTGCATTAGAACTTGAACAATATGACCGGCACTTAATTCACCTTGCTCGCATAAGTGCTGAACAAACACATCACGTTGCACTCACATTTGCTGCAATGAATGCAGAACAACGATCGCACGTTGGTTTTTTACACCCAGGCCGTGCTGATGTATTTGCTGCTGGTTCACTCGTTCTTTCTGAAATCATGAAAGCGACCGGGGCCACAGAATTTGTGGCATCCGAATCTGATATTTTGGACGGAATCGCCTGGTCTTTAGCCAGAAAAAAATAACCTCGACCATTCTTAAAATGGCCGAGGTTATTTTTACTCTGAGTTATTCAGGAGGCAGTTCTTTATACACGAGGTCGATATCAATACCTTGTGATTTACGAACCATCTTTGGAATGTAATAGAGGAGTAGACCAACTACAACAATTCCACCGATAAATGCGGGTACCCACCAAGCATGTTCTGGTGTTCCAATTGCGAGAGCTGGATAATTTAAAACAGCCCAAACTAAGAAGACCATTACAAGTGCTGATAGTGGTGACACGATACGTAGAACCGGAATCCCCAGGAACTTTTGATTGGCTGGAGAGTTGAGGTAAAGATCTTTGCGGCGGGAAGGGAACATAAATGCCGCTACGGCAACTATGACGATACAAACAACACCGGCAAGAACTCCAAGTGCGAGCCAAGTCGCAAATGTTGTTGCGCTAACGCTCCAAATCAGCATTGCAGTGACTAGTCCCATCACTGTAAGAATTGCTGGAACTGGAGAATGAGTGCGTGGATTTACATCAGCAAGCTTTGCAGGCAATAGTCGATCAAATGACCAAGCGAACACCGCACGAACAGGTTGATAAACGTTTCCGACCATTGCTGGTAACGACCAGAAAAGGAAAGAACCGACTATCAAGAATGTAAGCACCGGCACGTTTAACGTTACGGAGGCTAGAAAGTGATACCAAGGAGCATTTGGCAAAACATAAGCCTCATTTCCTCCGGTATTTGCACCAACCATAAAATCGTAACCAACGATTCTGTAGAGAAGAAGTACGCCCATAATAAGGAACACAACGTTCCATAGAAGAGATGTAGACATAATCTTTACATGACGTTGACGATTAGAAGCACCTTTTAGTTCGCCAGAGAGATAAACACTCCACCAATTCCACATCATAAATGTCATGATCACGAATACAGTTGGAAGAGTTGCATCCCAATTTGTTAGCGAAGTTGTCGAAGCCCCAGCTCCGCCACCAGCGATAACATTTTGATAGGAATCGCCAGTAGCACCGTAGTCACCAGAAAGTGCGTTGAAATTTGTCTGGAATTTTGCCTTTGAACCAAATGCGAGTGCGATGAACGCTAGGAAAGTACCTACTGAAGCGATAATCCAGAAGATATTCATCCAGCGAAGTGTGCGCTTGGTTCCAGCGATGAGAATTAATGTCATTAAGACAATCATCACAAATGCGCCAATAACTATCCAAGTTTTATTAGTTTGGAAATTAGTGCCCCAAGTAATCATGGTTTCGTTCTTAAACATCGAACCAAAAGTTACTAATGCGGGCCCAAGGGCGTAAACAGGGAAATAACGCGCCCAAAATGTTGCACCGATCAGTGCAGAAAATGCTGCAGCAAAACTTGAAATAGTTGCAAGTTGAGGGGAAAGAATTCTGCTAACCCAAATATAGTCGCCACCTGTTCGAGGCATACTCGATGCCAAACTCGACATCATAAGAATTATCGGAATATTAAGAACTAGTGAAATAAGAATTGCTGCAATTATATTTGCGCCGGGAAATGCCGAGAGAGAGAAAAATACTCCCCAAGCTAACACCGCACCTACTGGTGCAGAGAAAACAGCGTTAAATACGACTGCATCAAATGATGAAGCTTCTCTAACAAAACCTGAACTTTTGCGAACAAAGAGTTCTGATTTTCCTGTGGAGAAATTAGACATTTGCCCTCCTTTTTAACCCAACGAGAGTTAGGTTAAAAATTTAGGTTACTCCTTTGTTTGTTGAGTACATAGGGCGCGAAGTGGTTACTTGCGAGTAGTTTGAGCGTAACCTCTGATTTAAGTTGTACGCTCAACGCGATTAAGTGAGAGGCGGAGCAGTTCTAATGAGCGCTCAAACAAAGATCTACTTT
>Ga0208082_1000351_pt1 | contig 14009 bp, 12 predicted proteins | sample LakMenE09Jun09ns_FD_150683 | JGI IMG/M metagenome (GOLD analysis project Ga0208082, IMG submission 150683) | Freshwater microbial communities from Lake Mendota, WI - 09JUN2009 deep hole epilimnion ns (SPAdes) | ecosystem: Environmental > Aquatic > Freshwater > Lake > Epilimnion/Euphotic zone ... | reverse complement strand
CGACAGGTTCTTGGTTCGAATCCAAGTCAGGGAGCATGAGCATTAACCGCAGAATGGCATTGCGTGTAGCCATGGCAAGTGCAGCGGCGGCTGTTTTTGGTTCACATACAGCTGCACAAGCTTCTGGCAAAAGAATCGTCAGGTTGTCGAGAGTTAAAGTGGGCGCTTCCCACAAGTTCCAACTTGCTAATGGTGCGTCAGCGTTGCTGTTTCGCACTAAAGCTGGAGTATTTGCCTATCAAACTATTTGTACCCATAACGGTGGATCAGTGGAGTATTTTGCAGCAACCAAACTCATGGTGTGCCCAGTTCACAACGCAAGTTTTGATCCGCTCGCATCTGGCAAAGTAGTAAAGGGTCCAGATGGATCTGCTGCCTCTACCATTAGACCTCTGCCAATTGTCAAAGTAAAAATTGCGGGTGCTTGGATTGTGACGGGTTAGTAAATTTCTATCCCAATGTGCAAATACCTATAAGTGGGCTGTAAGTTGATTTTAATGTTTCTCTAAGAATTAAATGTGACAGTGTGAAAAAAGCTAAGACGATATCTATTGAAAGTGAGTAGCCAATGAAGAAGCCTTCTAGATTGATTTCGGGATTCATTCTAGGTGCCATTGTCGGCGGCGCAGTTATTGGCGGTATTGCAACTGCAAATACAACTCAGCAGCTTGGCGTAAAAGTCTGTGTTGATAAAAAGAGCCAAGGAATATTCCTAGCACCATCTTCAGGATGCTCATCTTCTCGTACCGCATTGACCTTAGGTGCCCCAACGATTGATGTAAAGAGCATCGCTGCTGTAGTTGCTCCGTCGGTAGTTTCGATCAAAGTAACTTCGCCACTGGGTTCTGGTACAGGAAGCGGATCGATTTACAAGTCCGATAGCAATATTTCTTACATTATTACCAATAACCACGTAATCGAAGATGCTGTCACTTCGGGCACGATTTTGGTAGAACTTTTAAATGGCAATACTTTGACTGCGCAAATTGTGGGAAGAGACTCTGCCTACGACTTAGCTGTTTTGAGAGTTAATCGTGGAAATCTTCCAACGGTTACTGTTGGTAACTCATCGAAAATTAGTGTCGGTGAGCCAGTTGTAGCAATCGGTTCACCTCTTGGACTTGCAAGTACTGTAACTAGCGGAATTATCTCTGCTCTTAACAGACCGGTTACCACTGGTTCTGTTGGGGCAGAATCATTTGTGAATGCAATTCAAACAGATGCCGCAATTAATCCCGGCAACTCAGGTGGTGCACTTTTGGATTCATTTGGAAGAATCATTGGTGTTAACTCAGCAATTGCCACGGTTTCTTCGGGCGGTGTAAGTGGCAACATAGGACTTGGTTTTTCAATTCCAATCAATGAAGCCAAACGAGTAATTGATGAATTGATCGCTACAGGTAAGTCAACAAGACCGTTTTTGGGAGTTGAGTTTGATCCAACATTTACCGGGACTGGGGCAAAAATTTTGCGCCTAACAGCAGGTGAAGCTGCAGAGAGAGCAGGGATTCCTGCAGGGTCAATCATCACAAGTATCGGTGGAGTCAGAATTGCTGATACAACTGCGGCAGTTGTTCGAATTCGCTCTTATGCACCCGGTGCCACGGTTTCAATTGTTGTAGATCAACCTAACGGCAACGAAAGAACATTTACCGTAACTTTAGGAAGCACACCGTCTCGCTAATAAAGTTAGCGAAGTTATAAAACTACTGCGCGTAATTGTTCGGCAGATTGTTCTGGACGCAAATCCATTATGAATGCACCCATTGCTGATTCAGATCCCGATAAGTATTTTAACTTTCCCGGTGCTCTACGAACACTTGTAATCTGCCAATGAAGGCGCAATAGATCTCTTCCTTGTCGCACTGGTGCTTGATGCCAGGCTGCGATATAGGCCATCTCTATTCCAAAAACTCCATCCAGGCGCTTTGTTACTTCAATTGCAATCTCAGGAAAGCTCTCGCGATCAGCATCTGTTAGCTCGGTTAAATCTGCTACAGGATTTAGTGGCGCCACATGAATTTCAAATGAGTATCGTGACGCATAAGGTACAAAAGCTACCCATCGCTCATTCTTGGCAATTATGCGCTCTTTGTCCATAACTTCTCGTGCGATGATTTGATCGAATAAAACTTTGCCGGTCTGCTCTTTGTATTTTTGTGCAACGGTCAACATTTTTTCTACTTTAGGTGGAACGTATGAATATGCATAGATTTGACCATGCGGATGAGACAAGGTCACACCCACTTCCTCGCCGCGGTTTTCAAATGCTGCAATATGTTGGATAAAACTCTCTTTAGAAAGCTCTGCTGTTCTATCAATCCATGCCTCTAAAAGAGTACGCACTCGCTGCTGTGAAAGATCCTTAAATGAATCACCGTGGCTAGAAGTAAAACAAACCACTTCACATTTGCCTGCTGCAGTTCCTAAATCTGTATCCGGTCCAACAACATCGGGCAGTGCCCAGTCACCAACTGGTGGTCGAAGCGAAGGTGATCGGTTATCAAAAACAACAACTTCAAAATCTTGCTCAGGTATTTCAGTCAGGTTCTCAGATGTTGATGGACATAGAGGGCACAGCTCTTTTGGAGGTAAGAAAACTCGACCTTGTCGATGGGCAGCCATTACAACCCACTCATTTACAAGTGGATCAAGTCGAAGTTCACCGATTCCTGGCTGTGATTCAGATTCGCGCTTATCGTGTGAACTGCGATCTTGTGATGCGGTGTCGAAATAGCGAATCGTTCTTCCATCGGCTAGTTCGCAGTCACTTCTGACCACACCACCGGTTAGTTTTTTCTGCGCAGCCATAATGAGAGCACTCTACCTTTTATGGTTAGAACCTGGGTTCACCCCTGGCGTTAGTTTCTTATCTGCCCTTTGCAGCTATCGGTCACAGGCTTCTTGGTAGGCGGTGGTGTTGGCGTTGGTGAAGGAGTTGGCTCTGGCCCTTGAGCAACAACGAAGTTAACAGGAACAGTTGAGTCGGCATGTGTTCCTGATACATCTTCATACAAAAGTTTGCCGGAAAAATTGCCAGCCGGTAGACCTCTTACAGATAGTGACCAAACACCACTAGTTTCTCGAACCAGTCTTTGCGTAGGTAGTGGTAATGGTTTAGATGCTGCATCAAAAACTAACTTCACACCTCCGGTGACAACCGGCAAGGAAGTTGGGCGCGTTACATTGACCTTAAAGGTAACAGCCTTATCTGTCGTAGTTGCACTTTGGGATGTAAGCGACATAGTTGATGGCTCTTGCTTTGGCATCAAGTCATCAAGTGTGGGTGTCCAGATTCCCTTAATGAGTTCTAGAAACGATTTTGGAGAACCACCGAAAACATTTAGATCAAGTCGGCTGCCGGGAACTCCATACTTGGGCGCAATTCCACATGATGAATACTGCCAAAGTGTCCACTGTGAATCACAGTTTTTACTTGTCCAGGAATGTACAAAGCATCCGCCCTCTTTGACTCCAGGTTGATTTCCTGGCTTTGCTGGATCAATTCCATAGTGAGCCAACCACAACGGATACTGAGCTAATTCTTTTGTGCGAGTCATTGATTCTTCAAGAAAACTTGCATATGAATACAAAATTGGTGTTTTACCTGTTTTTTCCTTTAATGATGCCAGGAAAGTCGTTGCCCATAAAGTAACTGCAGAGCGGGTTGCATTCTTTAAACATGTTCCAGATGATGAGTAGCGAACACATTTGTTTTCAAGATCCAGTGCATAAGGCAGATCTTTTTCTCCATAACCTCCCAAGGAAGCCAATCGCCACACAACTTTTTGAGCTTGGGTGAGAGCATCTCGTTTAATACCTTCTTCATCGGTTACATCTGGCAGATATGCGTAGTGATAAAAACCCGTATAGATCCCTGCTGCTTGTGCTGCATTGTGATCCATTGCTGCATACTTCAACGCAAGCGCATCACCTTTTTCAGTTGTATCTGAAGCCTTGATAAAGACAAAGCGAAGACCATTTTCATACATCTTTACAAAATCAATTTTTGCATCATTAGGGTGTTGCCATCTACTTACATCTGCCCCATGTATGCGACCACCTGGACCCACTACATCTATAAATAGCGCTGGGTCTGAGACAGCCGTTTCATCCATTTTCTCAATTGATATGGTGCGCATCTGTGATAAAACAGTTTTGTTGTTAACTAGAGCCACAGCGCGATAGCGCACTTTTGTTTCAAAAACTGTTGCAGGTTTTACAACTTTCCATGTCCCGGCCCTTGTAACTTGAGTAGAATGCTTAGTTGGGCTCCAAGTTCCATTCTTTTCAATCTCAATAGAAACCGTTGCCCCAGATTTATTCGGTTTGAGAGTTCCATAAAGTGTCACTCGGGGTTCAACAGCGTTAGGTGTTTGCCTTACTGTCATAGAAAGCTCGGATGTTGCTGCAGAAGTTGCAGGGCTGACAAGAACGCTAAAGATAAAAGCGCAGGCGATGACGAGAGATTTAATCCTCATTTTTCGATTAACTCCACTTTAATGTTGAGAACATCTTCGATGGCAGAGAGTAGATCAGACTTTAAACTAGGCCGTGTCTGTTGATACTCATGGGATGTTGCGAACTTGCGACTATCTGAAAAATCCAATGTCAAAACGCCATTGTCATAGGAGCTTAATCTGGCATCAAAATAGGCCAACCATGCAATTCGATTCTTTGCCTCTAGAGCATCAAGAACCTGATTCCATTGAGAACGAATCTGTGAGAGCTCCATAGCGCCCAACATTACAGGTGTAGGTACAGAGATTTGCACTGCTAATGAATGGGCGCGCCTATCCACGTAAAGTATTGGCGCACTAACTGAACGCGCATATTTTTTGTTCTATCTGGCTGCACATTTAAAACCTGTGAAATTCGAGAGACGATTTGTTCCACAGCCTTCTCACTAACGAATCGAATGCGACCAATCTCAGCATTCGTTAAGCCATCTGCAACCAAGCGCAGCGTTTCAATTTGAATGTTAGTCAACTTGGACATCATTGACTCAGAAACTTTGCTGGTTAGTTCTAGGTTGCCATTTATCCAGACAGGAGAGGACCCTTTTTGAATTAATCGTGATTTGCTCAATACATCACATAGAGAGGCGATGTTGGTGATGGTATTTTTAAGAACCAGCATTGAACAATCAGGAAGATCTGCGTGAACAAGCCCCAGTAGCCGCAAGTCGGTGCAGGGGACAAGAATGACAATTCCAATGTCAGAATCTTGTGTTCGAAGCTCTTGGGCTATTGCTATGGAATTTTCCTTTGAATAATGCATATCAATCAAGAGAATGTTGGGGTGCAAAGTGTTTTGAACTGCTATCGCACTTGATGCTTTAGCAACTTCACCTACAACATTTACTCCATGCAACTTAAGGGCAGAAGCGATGCTAGATAATTCAAAAGAATCATCCATAACAATTAAAACTCGATCGCTCATAGTGTGACGCTACGGCACGTAAGGTGATTGACCTATGTGAAATGAGCCAATGTGCTAGGGGTACCACTCAATCAAAAAGTAGGATCTTCTTCTGCCCTAATCAAGCGCAGAACACACCGACCGTCAATATTTTCTAGCGATTTAACTTGGGAGTCGCTCCGACGACCTCAATATTGCCTTTACTGTCGGCACGGACCAGAACACCTTCTCCAGAGTCGACGCCTACATTTGTGAGTGCTCCAATATTGACAAAGTGCCCGACTAAAACCAGTAATCCTGTTTTGCTGCGGTGAGCAATGATTTGCTTTCGGACCTTGATTGTTTGTGGATGGTTGAAGGCATCGTTTTCTTGAAATAGTGAGTCTAGGTTTTTATTGAGCCGAACTTTTCCCAAGTTAAGCAAGGAAGCGGTTTCTTTAGCGCGGCACCATCTACTTGATTCAACCCGTGCAATTTTTATCTCTCGTCTTTGAAGCCACTGCCCAACGTCTCGTGCATCCTGACGGCCGACCGCTGAAAGATTTCGCTGAGTAGAGCAATCATTTAATGTGAAGTTTGCTGGATCGCCAACTCCTGGTGCCAGACTATGTCGCAGTAAAAGCACGTAACCTTTGGGAGCGGTGCCTTGCAACTTGTCCCAAATTGCTAATTCATTTGCAGATGATATTTGTGTAGTCAGGGCAAAGATGAGGGAGTAGCTCAATAAGTAAAGTGACTTCTTCACCAGATAGGCCCTTCTTGAAAAGCGAATAAGCGAATAAGCGAAGTGGGGCGGGTCGGGCTCGAACCGACGACGACAGAATTATGAGTTCTGGGCTCTAACCAACTGAGCTACCGCCCCTTCAGGTGCAGACTCTACAAGTCATGAAGAGAACAGACAGGCAGAGCGAGTTTGCACGGCTTTTTGACCGGATTTTAGACCTGGCCGACCGTTTCTGAGCCTAAAAGTCCGATAATCACGATTGTATAAAGTTTGCCCAAACCCCTATCCCTGGCCCCAATCATCATGGTTAAGTACCGTCATGGATTTTATTTATATCGTTCCAAAAATGGGGGGTGCAGTGGCCTATGGGCAATGAAATAACCCTACAAGACATCGCATCCAACCTAGGGGTATCAAAATCCACTGTTTCTTTGGTGATGCAAGGAAGTCCATTAGTTGCAGATGCAACTCGTAAGAAGGTGCAAGAGTCTGCCGAGCAACTCGGCTATGTCTATAACAGAGCAGCTGCAAGTCTGAGAAGCAGACAAACCGGAAACTTAGGCTTAATCGTCAGCAGTGTTAGTAATCCCTTCTTCGCTGAGTTAACAAATGGTGTTGAACAGTTCTTAGGTGTAGAAGGAAAAACTGTTCTTCTCGGGCAACACTCTGAAGATCTTGGAGCACAAAAGCGTTTAATTAATTCAATGCTTGAGTCTCGAGTGGACGGCCTCATTTTTGTTCCAGCATATGGAACATCGGCTGATGATTTTTCTCGACTTTTAACTTTAAATATTCCTACGGTTCTTCTTACTCGCCGAATTTCAAAGATTAATCTTCATTACATTGGCTCAGACAACGTTTCTGGTGCATACGAGGCAGTGCGTCACCTCATTGCTCATAAGCGTAAAAGTATTGTTCTAATAGGTGGCCAAGTTGGCACACCTGCCCATAACGAACGCGTAGAAGGACTTACTCGCGCCACACAAGAAGAAAAAATTCCTGCCTCAAAAGTTCGAATTATGGGCAACGGAGCAACGCGTCAATCAGGATTTAACTTAACTAAAGAATTAATCGCATCTGGAATCGACAATGTTGGAATTCTTGCTTACAACGACATCGTTGCTTCGGGAATTCTTGCAGCTTTGAAAGAAAGTAAGTACAAAGTTGGCCGCGATCTTTCTTTGATAAGTATCGATGATATTGAATCTTCAAAGTTTGAAACTCCAGCCCTTTCAACCGTTGATGTAAACGCACCAGAGCTCGGACGTAAAGCTGCAGAGTCACTATTAGAAATAATCGCAGGTAAAGAAAAGGTTAAGAAGACCGTCTTCTTAAATAACAAACTAATCATTCGCGAAAGCTGTGGATGTACTGAAGATAAGAAGGTTTCATAATGAAGTGGTCACTAATTGGCGCAAGCGATATTGCTGCAACTCGACTAATCCCTGCGATGCGCGAACTTGGCCATGAGGTTTATGGCGTTATGAGCTCTAACGCTGATCGCGCAAAGGCCTATGCAGCTGAAAATGGAATCAACAATTTCACCACTTCTCTTGATGAAGCAGTCAACTGGCCAGTTGATGCTGTTTATGTCAGCACCACAAATGAGCTTCATGCAGAACAAGCCATTGCTGCAGCCAAAGCAAAAAAACATGTTTTGTGCGAAAAGCCTCTTGCCATGGAAATTGCAACTGCAAAAAAAATGGTAGAAATTGCGGCTGAGTGCGGCGTTGTTTTTGCAACAAACCACCACTTACGTTGCTCTGGTACTCATCGCAAAATTCGGGAGATCATTTCAACTGGAAAAATCGGAACCGTTTATTCCGCAAGAATTAACCATGCTGTTTCACTGCCAGAACGTCTTCGTGGGTGGCGCCTAGACGCTGCAGCTAAAGGTGCTGGCGTCGTCCTGGACATCGTAGTTCACGATGTCGACACTATTCGAGCTGCACTGGGCGCAGATATTGTTGAAGTGACAACTCTTGTCTCTACCCAATCGCTGGGTCAAAACGGGATCGAAGATTCTTCGATGTGTTTATTCCGTATGAGTAATGGCGCATTGGTATCTACCCATGAATCATTCGTTGTGCCCTACGGAGTAACCTCTTTTGAGATCAATGGAAGCGCCGGATCTATCATTGCAACAAATGTTATGGGCCAAGATCCAGTTGGCGAGATAAGACTTCGCACTTCAGCAGGTGATCAAATCGTAGAACCTGATGATCGTGAAAATCTCTATGTCTATTCACTTCGCAAATTTGAAGCCGCAACCAAAGGAAATGGATCACCTGCAGCCGATGGTAAGGATGGAATTGCCTCACTTGCCGGAGCAGTTGCAGCGCTTGAATCGGCCAAACAGAAGAAAACCATTGATGTTGTTTCACTAACGCAAGGTGCAAATTAATGAGCAAATCAACAACATTAAGAGATGGACTTAAGGTCCCAGTTTTGAGCGGCGAAGCTGCAGCAAAACTGATTGAAGATGGAGCGGTCATTACGATCTCTTCATCCTCTGCTCTTGGTTGTCCAGATTTTGTTCTTAAAGCCATTGGCGAAAGATTTGATAAAGAGTCATCTCCAAAAAATCTTACGGCCATCAGCCCAATTGCAGCCGGTGACATGTATGGCGTTAAAGGTATTGACCATATTTCGAAAAAGGGATTACTTTCAAAGATAATTGCGGGTTCATATCCAAGCGGTCCTTCATCATTTGAGCCTCCTTTGATTCGTCAGTTAATTGCCAATGAAGAAATTGATGCATACAACCTTCCAAGTGGAGTTATTTTTCAAATGCATCGTGCCGGCGCATCCAAACAACCTGGCGTTTTTAGCAAGGTAGGAATGGATACTTTTATTGATCCACGCATTTCAGGAGGAGCTCTCAATAAAAAAACTCCCAAGGATTTCGTTAAAGTCGAAAACTTTCGTGGCGAAGACTGGTTGTTCTATCCTGGCTTAACCCCGGATGTTGCAATTATTCGCGCAACAACAGCAGATGAACATGGCAACCTGACGTATGAACATGAGGCATCTCCGCTTGGTGCACTTGATCAGGCATATGCCGCACATAATCATGGTGGAATTGTCATTGCGCAGGTAAAGCGAGTTGTTGCTGCAGGAACCTTAGATCCAAAACATGTTCGTGTTCCTGGAATTTTGGTCGATGCAATAGTTATAGATGTAGATCAGATGCAAACAACGATGACTAAATATGAACCATCACTTTCTGGTGAGAAGTTCGAAGGTAGCGAAGATGCCGATCAATTGGATTATTCACTTGAAACAATCATTGCTCGCAGAGCTGCACAGGAGCTTCAGAATGGCTGGATCGTAAATCTTGGATTTGGTATATCTGCAGTGGTTCCTCGTGCATTAACCGAAAAACCAGGACACGCCGATGTCACGTGGATTATTGAACAGGGCGCAGTCGGTGGAACTCCTGTCACAGGATTTGCTTTTGGGTGTGCTCATAATCCTGATGCACTGATGCAAAGTGCGGATCAATTTACCCTTTTACAAGGTGGCGGATTTAATGCAGCGATGCTTAGTTTCCTTGAAGTAGATGCTCATGGAAATGTAAACGTCTCTGATCTACCAGGTCGCACGCATGTAACTGCAGGAGTCGGTGGTTTTGCAGATATTACTTCAAGTGCGCCATTCATCATTTTTAGCGGATATTTCACTGCCGGAAAAAAGGAGATTGAAATTTCTAGCGCTGGACTCAACATTAAGAGTGATGGTTCCATTGCAAAATTTGTTCCAGAGGTTTCACAGATAACATTTAGTGGACAACGAGCACTGGCAAATGGCCAAAAGGTTTACTACGTCACCGAGCGTTGTGTCATAGAACTACGCAAAGAAGGCCTTACGGTTATTGAAATTGCGCCAGGTGTGGATTTGCAAAGAGATATTCTCGATCGAGCAGGTATTCCTCTAATAGTTGCAGATAAATTGGCAACTACTAACTCTTCAATATTTGAATCTCCGGAGGTGTTGGTATGAGCAATCTTGCGCAACTAACAATCTCCGGAAACATCGCTACCGTCACTCTTAACCGCCCTGAAAAGCGAAACAGTATTACTCCAGAGATGATGACTGAGTTAGATTCATTTTTCGCATCACTTGAAAATAATACTGATGTGCGTTTTGTTATCGTTACTGGTGCCGGAGATAAAGCTTTCAGTACTGGTGCAGATTTGAAGAGTTTTGCTTCTCATGATCGTGATTCGGCACGCAGAAATTGGATTCCATCAGGACATCGCATCTATAAGAGAGTTGCTCAACTTCCACAGATAACGATCGCAGTTGTAAATGGCGATGCAATGGGCGGGGGACTTGAGCTCGCACTTGCTTGTGATTTCAAAGTTGCAGTAGACAACGCTCGACTGGGCTTACCTGAAGTGGGGATAGGAACGCTTCCAGGATGGGGTGGAACAGGACGCCTTGTGGATGCAATTGGAATTTCTCGCGCAAAGTACATGGTGTTAAGTGGTCAAATAATTGATTCAAAGACTGCCTTGGAATGGGGACTTCTTCACCATGTTTACGCGGCCTCTGAAATTGAGACTGGTTTAAAAACATTGCTGGCTAAACTTGAAAAAGTTGGCCCGGTAGCACAACAAATTGGTAAGCAGTTGATGTCTACCTTTGAAAACAAGAGCAATGCCGAAGTTCTCGAAGCTTTCGGTGGAGCACTTACTGTAACAACTGAAGATCTTGCCGAAGGAATTAACTCCTTTAGTGAAAAACGTCCACCGAAATTTAAGGGAAAGTGAAACGATGACAACAGCTATCAAGCAAATTGACTTCAAAATGACTATTGATGGAAAGTCAGTTGAAGCCTCATCAGGCAAGCGCTTTGAGCGCGTTAGTCCAGGACATGATGTTGTTGTCGGAACATATCCAAATGGAGATGTTGGCGACATTGATGTAGCAATTGCTGCTGCACGCAAAGCATTTGATAAAGGCTCATGGCCGCGCACTAGTGGTGCAATTCGAGCTCGTGCCCTACGAAAGGTTGCAGAGTTTATTGAACGCGATATCGAACTTCTATCTCGCATTGAAGCTCTTGAAAGTGGAAAGCCAATCGCTCAAGCACGTGGTGAGGTAGCAGCGACTGCAGAGATTTGGTACTACGCAGCGACACTGGCACAACATTCATACGGTGATTCACACAATGCCCTTGGTGAGGATTACCTTGGATTGATTCTTCGTGAGCCAATTGGCGTTGTCGGAATCATTACGCCTTGGAATTTCCCACTACTTATTGTGAGCCAAAAGCTTCCATTCGCACTTGCTGTCGGATGTACCGCAGTTGTTAAGCCAAGTCAGTTAACCCCTGGTACAACATTGATGTTAGGTCAGTATTGCAAAGATGCAGGAATTCCAGATGGTGTAGTCAATATTGTCTCTGGACAGGGATCAGTTGGCGCTCGTATCGCAGAACACAAAGACATCGACATGGTTACTTTCACGGGTTCAACAGAGGTTGGTAAGAAAGTAATGACAGCCGCCGCTGGAACTCTTAAGAAGGTTGGATTAGAACTGGGTGGAAAAAATCCACAAATCATTATGGATGATGCCGATCTTGAGGCCGCTGCAGATGCCGTTGTTTTCGGTGTCTACTTCAATCAGGGTGAGTGCTGTAACTCTGGAAGTCGAATCCTTGTACAAAAATCAATTGTAGATAAGTTCATGGCCATCGTTGTGGAAAAAGCTAAGAAAGTTAGCGTCGGCGATCCATTAGATGAGAAGGTTCTTGTTGGTGCGATTGCCAGCGATGAGCAGCTTGAAACTATTCAAAAGTATATTTCTGAAGGTAAGACATCAGGAGCAAAGCTTGTACTCGGCGGAGATGAAATGAAAAGTGACAAAGGCCGCTACTTTGAGCCAACAATCTTCACCAAAGTTACTCCAGAGATGAGTATTGCCAAAGAAGAAATTTTTGGTCCAGTACTTTCAGTCCTGGAATTTGATGGCGTAGAAGATGCAATTGAAATTGCAAACTCAACAGTCTATGGACTCTCTTCAGGTATTTGGACTAAGAACATTGACCAAGCAATTAAGTTTGCAAAGGGAGTTCGTGCAGGCACTGTTTGGATTAACTGCTGGATGGATGGGTTCCCAGAAATGAGCTTTGGCGGATTTGGGGAGAGCGGTATTGGTCGCGAACTCGGAAGACATGCAGTAGAAGAATTCACTGAGCTAAAGACGATTGCAATTCATACTGGCCAGAGAAAAGCGTGGCTTGCATGAGCACACTAAAAAATGGTGTTGTAATTCCTGAATCAACAAAGCTGCTTGCTAAGCAAGCACTTGGCGTTGTTGATCTAAAGGTTCGCAACCTCATTACAAACCATCCTGATTACTTTCCTTTGTATACAGAAAAGGGAAAGTGGAAGCATGGCAAGGAAGCTTGGACCAATTGGTGCGAAGGTTTCCTTGGCGGTCAAATGTGGATTTTGGCAGACCATCTTGATAAAGAGTATTGGCGACCAAAGGCTGAGCATTACTCAACTCTTTTGAAGGGTCGAGAGCTAGATCGAGATGTTCACGACCTTGGCTTTACTTTTTGGCCTACTTGGAAGAAGTGGTACAAGGAGACTGGTGACAAGTCAATAAATGAGGTTGTTGTGACTGCAGGAAAGACGATGTCATTACGATTTAATAACAAATCAGGATTTTTACGCTCTTTCTTGGCCGAAGATAGTACGTTTATCGACATCATGATGAACGTTGGGATCATCTTCTACGCAGCAGAACAGCTAGGAGATAAGAAGATCCGCGACATCGTAGATACGCACTGTTTACAAACTCGCAGATACCTTGTCCGTGGAGACGGCAGTACATCACATGAAGGAATTTTTGATTTGAACACTGGATTTTTCTTACGTCAAACAACCCAACAGGGTTGGCGTGATGATTCTTCATGGGCGCGCGGACAGGCATGGGCACTTTATGGTTTTGGTACTTGTTATGCATTTACAAATGACAAACGTTACCTAGAGGCAGCAGTTGCAACAGCAGATTTCTTTATTGATCGCACAGGCGATCGAATAATTCCACCAAATGACTGGGAAGAGATAAACCCGGCAATGAGTGTGGAGTCCTCAGCAGGAGCTATCGCTGCCAGTGGACTTCTACAACTTAGTCAGTTAGTTGATGAACCAACTAAGGCTAAGAAATACGCAGACTTCGCAATCCGATCAATCGAGGCAATGTGCTCACCAGAGTACTTGGCGATCGACGAGCCGGAATGGGAAGGCGTGTTAAAGCACGGTAGCTACCACGAGCAAAAAAACCTTGGGGTAGATGAGTCAGTGATGTGGGGCGAGTACTTCTTCACCGAAGCCTTAGACAAGGTACTCGGTGGAGAAATGGTCGCAACAGATCGCTGATTTCTTTAACTAGGTAAAACCCCCCATCGAATCTTCACTTCGAGGATTCGGTTCAGAATAAGGAGAAAATATGTTCAAAGCAAAAGGTAAAGTCGGTGTTGCAGTTTTCACAGCTGTTGCATTGTCTCTGTCTGTTTCAATTGCACCAGCAAATGCCTCTGGCAAAATAGAAGTATTCTCATGGTGGACTTCAGGATCTGAAGATGCTGCGTTGCAGGCGATTATTTCTGCAGCTGTGAAGGCAAACTCAGGTCTTGAGGTTGTTAACGCAGCTGTTGCTGGAGGAGCTGGAACTAACGCAAAGCAAGTTCTTGCAACACGTCTAGCTGGTGGAGATGTTCCAGAGATCTGGCAGACACACCCAGGTGGAGAGCTTGGCCAATACGTTGATCAAGGTGTTCTAGCTGACATGACAGCAGTTTATAAGTCAGAGGGTTGGAACAAGGTTGTACCAAAGGACCTTGTTG
>Ga0208082_1000341_pt1 | contig 14228 bp, 16 predicted proteins | sample LakMenE09Jun09ns_FD_150683 | JGI IMG/M metagenome (GOLD analysis project Ga0208082, IMG submission 150683) | Freshwater microbial communities from Lake Mendota, WI - 09JUN2009 deep hole epilimnion ns (SPAdes) | ecosystem: Environmental > Aquatic > Freshwater > Lake > Epilimnion/Euphotic zone ... | reverse complement strand
GAACATCTGCACTGCGCAAGTCCTCCTTGCAAACATTGCGGGCATGTACGGCGTATGGCACGGTCCAAACGGCTTGAAGCACATTGCGCAAAGAATTCATTCACTCGCTGCTGCAGCAGGCAATGCCTTGAAATCCTCAGGAAAGACCATCTTGCATGATCAGTTCTTTGACACTGTTGCATTTGCGTGCGAGGACGCTGTTGCCGTTGCGAATTCAGTTCGTGCAGCAGGATTCAACATTCGCGTAGTCAACAAGACCACTGCATCATTCAGCGTGGACGAGACCACAACAGTTGCAGTTCTCAATCAATTGCTGGTTGCTTTAGGAGCGTCAGTTGTTACCGAAGTCGATCACATGCTTCCTGCTGAATACTCCAGACAAGACAATTTCATGGCCCAGACCGTGTTTCATAAGTACCACACCGAACATGAGATGCTTCGCTACTTGCGTTCGTTAGCCGACAGAGACTTGGCTCTCGACCGCACCATGATTCCGCTTGGCTCGTGCACTATGAAGCTGAATTCAACAACGGAGATGGAACCCATCACCTGGCCAGAGTTCTCATCACTTCATCCATTTGTACCGGAAGACGAATCACTAGGACTTCGTACTGTCGTGACAGAGTTAGAGCAAATGCTTGTCGCCGTCACTGGCTATGACGCAGTAAGTCTTCAACCGAATGCGGGAAGCCAGGGAGAGTTTGCAGGCTTGATGGCCATTCGCGCTTATCACCGTTCGCGCGGTGACATAGGAAGAACTATCTGCCTCATTCCGTCAAGCGCCCACGGCACAAATGCAGCAAGTGCAGTAATGGCGGGCATGCAGGTTGTTGTTGTGAACTGTGACGACAACGGAAACGTCGACATTGACGACTTGCGAGCAAAAGTTCTGAAGTCTGGTGATTCACTTGCTGCAATCATGGTGACGTACCCCTCAACACATGGAGTATTCGAATCTGCAATCACGGAAATCTGCGCAATGGTGCACGACCAGGGTGGCCAGGTGTATGTCGATGGTGCCAACTTGAACGCACTTGTCGGTACTGCTCAACCAGGAAAGTTTGGTGCCGACGTCAGTCACCTCAACTTGCATAAAACTTTCTGCATTCCACACGGCGGTGGCGGACCAGGAGTTGGCCCAGTAGCTGTGCGTTCACATCTTGCGCCATTTCTTCCCGGAAATCCCCTAGTCGATGACTCCCCTGTTGGACCTGTATCGGCTGCCAATTACGGCTCAGCCAGTATTTTGGCGATTCCTTGGGTGTACATCACCATGATGGGCGCAGATGGCCTACTGCAAGCAACATCAGATGCGATTCTCTCTGCCAACTACATCGCCCACCGACTTAATGATGCGTTCCCTGTGCTCTATCGCGGTGCAGGCGGAACAGTTGCTCATGAATGCATCTTGAATGTTGCGCAAGTGATTGCCGGAACAGACATCGGAATTGACGACATTGCCAAGCGCCTCATGGACTACGGGCTACACGCTCCGACCATGAGTTTCCCAGTTGCTAACACATTGATGGTTGAACCAACGGAAAGCGAATCACTTACTGAAGTCGACCGATTCTGTGAAGCCATGCTGCACATTCGCCAGGAGATCCAACAAGTCATCGACGGCAAAGTTGCCGCAAGCGATTCTGTTCTCCACCACGCACCGCACACCATCGAAGACATCGCAGGTGATTGGCAACGCAGTTATTCGCGCGAGCAAGCTCTGTTCCCAGTTTCCAGTCTTCGCAAGCGTGCGTACTATCCGCCAGTATCAAGAATTGATGCTGCCTTCGGAGATCGCAACCTGGTGTGCACCTGTGCGCCTATCGAGGAGTACGCAATGTCACTCGATGCGGATACTGTAACGGTGTGAGCCAGGAACACGAATCTCCTCCTACATCGGACAACAAATCGACAAACCCAATTGAGGTACTCCTTGGGCTACTCGGTTCGGTCGACCCGATTGATCTTGCAAGTAAAGCAATCGACACATCTCGCCGGACAACCGAAGCCCTCATTGTGATGATGGAAAATCTTGCATCCACAGTCGACAATCTGAATCGAACCACAACACGCATCAATTCGTTACTCGACGAAGTTGAAGAACCGTTACGTCGCGTGATGCCACAGGTAGGCAACGCGATGAATGCGATGGCTTCGATGGGCGAAGTTGCCTCGCAACTCGGGGATTTATCGAAACGCCTCGGTCCACTAACAACGCTCGCAGAAAATGCAGGCGGACTGTTTGGTTTTCGGCCAAACAAATCTGCTGGAACTACGACTTCTTCTTCGCCACAAACGGAGTCGTAACAACTGTTCCGGGCAACAATGTGCCGCGAACATCTAGTTGCACAGCGTCTCCCACCTTCACAGATGGGCTCACAAATGCCAGGGCGATGCAATGCCCCAGGGTTGGCGAAAAGTTTCCACTGGAGATAAACCCAATGTCGTGACTAGCGGCATCAAGAACACGAGTTCCATCTCTCGCTGGTCGACGACCATCAATAGAGATACCCATCAGTGTTCGTGAAACACCTCGAGCCTTCTCGTTCTCGAGTGCCGACTTCCCACGGAAATCATCCTTGCCCCAAGCAACAACCCACTCCAGGTTCGCCTGCAGAGAGCTGATACCTGCACCAAGCTCATGACCGTGAAGTGGCAATGCCGCTTCAAGACGCAACGTGTCTCGGGCGCCGAGGCCAGCGGGCAATGCTCCAGCAGCTAGCAATGCATTCCAGATTGTCGGTGCGTGTACCGAAGGAACGGCTAGCTCTAACCCTTCTTCGCCCGTGTAGCCAGTACCCGCGACGGTGCAAGCGACACCTGCGATTTCAACAACTGCGACCCTGAAACGCAGTACCGCAGCTGCTTCAGGACTGACAGCAGCAACAACCGAACGCGCCGTTGGACCTTGTAAAGCGATAATTGCACGAGACTCGGTTGTGTCCACTCCACCAATGGCCGAAACAACACGTTCTGTATTTGATGCGTTCGGCATGACATCGAAAACATCGTCACTCACCCACCAAACAATGATGTCATCGAGGACTGAGCCATCAGATTCATCCAACAAGTGCGTGTACTGCGCTCTACCGGGAGAGATGCGAGACAAGTCATTGGTGAGATTCTTCTGAAGAGATGCAAAAGCTTCAGGGCCTTCAACACGCACTGTTCCTAGATGAGACACGTCAAACATCGCACATGACGTGCGACATGAAGCATGTTCGGCGAGCGTTCCACTTGGATAAGCAAGCGGCATATCCCAGCCACCGAACTCAGTCATCTTTGCATCGAGCAAACGATGCTGCGCATCAAGAGGTGAATACTTCACCTCAGACTGCCTTAGAGCCGAGTGTCTCTCGTTCACCCTGCAACACAACTGGTTCAGGGCGCATTTCGATGATGTGACGATCTATTTCGTCACGAACACCAGACATCGGCAAGATATTTAATACACCCTGACCGTGACGCAACACGTCAATAAGTTCATCACCGTTACAAAGCACAACTGACGACCCACTTATCACCAAGTGTGCAGATGAGATGTCGGTGTCAACATGTTCACGCATATACGCAAAAACATCTCGAATGGATTCAAGTTTGATTCCTGCATCAAGAAGATTCTTGATCACTTTTAGTTCAAGAAGGTCGCGGTACGTGTACTCGCGACGACTACCACTTCCAGTTGCATCAGTGCCCGAAGGGCGAACTAAATCTGTTCGTGCCCAGTAATCGAGTTGGCGATAACTGATTGCAACTACTTTGGCCGCTTGCGTGCCACTGAAAGTTTCGTTCTTCATGCTTGTCCGATCTGGTCGCGATCCAGTTACATGCTGGAAACTACGCGAGTGTAAGACGCTACGGGCATCTTCACTATTTCGTCAAGGGGCTATTTTCCGAAGTCGTCCGGAGAGATGTTTTCAATGAAATCACGGAATTCGTCGATGATTTCGGCCTCTGCGGGTTGATCAGCCTCATCTTCGACTGCCTCGCCCACTTCTTCGAGGAGAGTTTCGAGTGCATAAATCGGACACGAAGCCCGCAACGCAATGGCCAAAGCGTCGGATGGACGAGCTGAAACCGTGGTCTCTTGGCCACCATCGGGCAAAAGCACCACATCTGCATAGTACGTACCTGACGAAACATGAGTAAGAACCACGCGTTCAACAGAAACGTTGATCCTTTCCAATGCAAGAACAAAGAGATCATGCGTTAGTGGCCGAGGCGTCTTCTCATCGTCCAATGCAATTTGAATTGATGCGGCCTCGGGAGCGCCAATGAATATCTCGAATTGACGACGAGGCGACTCTTCTTCACGCAGTGTGACTATTGGGGTGTTCGACATACGGTCAAGTCGAACCGCACGAACTGAAAGTGATTTCATCATTAGCGAGGTTCTGTAAGTCGAGAGATGTCGCGCATCAGCAAAGACTCGCGTAGTTGGGTACCGAGCTCCATGAACTCAGCAAGCATCTCAATAGCCTCATCACGCGCGGCAGGATTGCGCTGGCGCAGCAATGGCAAAATGCGTTGCTCAAACAGGCTCAACTCACGTTCAGCAGATGTTTTCCATGCTCGCAAATGCCGAATATCAATACCCATTTCTAGGAACCGTCCCGCAGTTCTAGCAATCGATGCTGAATGCGGATCAAAGAATGTTGTATCGCCAACTTCGTGACCACTTACCAGACCAGCAGATTCCAATTCTTTCAAGAAACCGGCATCAATGTCTACTTGTTGCAACAACTGATCGCGAGGTACAGATTCCGTTTTGTCAGCATGTTTGAGCGCCAACTTACGTTGCTCTTTTGCAACTGATGCTGGAACCATAGGGTCTTGTTCAACTGGAGAAGGCACTGCAGTGGGACGCGGAACTGCTGCACGTGCCGCGGGATGGCCAGATGTGGTTACATCACTCATCTCTATATCGCGGCTGATGTCCTGACTCTCGTCTTCCAATTTGTCCTTGATAACACGCAAGGGCAAGTAATTAGCCTTTTGTTCACGCAAGATAAAACGCAAACGTTCAACCTCTGAATCCGTGAACTTCCGATATCCAGACGGTGTGCGCTCAGGCTCAATGAGGCCCTGACTCTCCAGAAAACGAATCTTTGAGATTGTTACATCAGGAAATTCTTCAAGCAATAAAGCAAGGACTTCACCAATGGACAAGTAATCGCGGTCGGTAATCATCGATTGTCAGCACTCTCAAGGAAAATCAAATGAAACTTTCCTACTTGTAGTTCATCACCTTGACGAAGTTCAGCAACATCAACTCGTTCTTGATTTACGTACGTTCCATTCAGAGAACCGGCATCCTTCACCAAGTAACGACCATCCGTCTTATGTATTTCACTATGTCTTCTCGACACAGTGATGTCGTCGAGAACAATTGTGGATTCCGCATGACGTCCGATTGTGGTGATGGGAGATGACAACACGAAGTAGTCACCTTCTTCTTCCCCGCTGCGTACTACGAGGATGGCCGTACCTGCTGCTATTTCGTCGAGGTCAACAACTATGTCGTCATCTGGGCCCGGAGCATCTTGCAAAGGGTCAACCTTGGTCAAGGTAATCGTCCTGTCGTCTACTAGGTCAAGCACGGAGCCACAGGCAGAACAGAAACCTGAAGTCGGCGGATTTCGATGCCCGCAGCGATTGCAAAAGACGTAGGCCACTGGATCTCTATGCTCCCGTCAGTGCCGAGTATTCATCGGCTGACATCAGTGCGGACTCATCAATGTTGTCAACTTCCATTTCGCAGATCCAGCCTGCGTCGTACGGATCCGAGTTCAAAAGTTCGGGTGTATCAATCAGTGCGGTATTCACAACCGACACTCGACCAGATACAGGCGCATACACATCGTTCACACTCTTTGTACTTTCAATCTCTCCAAGACCTTGGTGAATCTCAACCATCGAGTCAATCTCTGGGAGTTGAATAAAGACAATGTCGCCGAGAGCATCTTGTGCGTAATCAGTGATGCCTACCCGCACGGTGGTGCCATTGATTTGCACCCATTCGTGATCCTTTGTGTAACGGAGGTTTGCTGGAACTTTCACTCCCCTAACGGTACTCGCTTGGCCCTTCTGCCAGATGCCAAGTGCGCACGCACCGAGGGCAAATAATCAAAAAATGACTTGTAAGAGACAATGACTCCAGGAATTCCAGCTGCCCACCCCATGTAAGTGAAGACCACCCAGTTCCCCCCGGCTGATCCCAAGGTGATCCAGGGCACCGCAGCAAGCAGTGCGAACGTTGCCCACTTGCCTAAGCGCGTCACTGGGAAACGCTCCATGCCCAAAGCCGTAGCACTCACCATCAGTACTGCGATTGAAACCTCGCGCACCAAGATGACGACACCAAACCACACCGGCAGGTAGTCGTAGTACATGGCGGCGCCAATTCCCACAAAGAAAACAAGCCTGTCGGCTATCGGGTCAAGAATCTTTCCTAATTCGCTTACTTGGTTGAATCTTCTGGCGATGTATCCGTCCACAAAATCAGTGGCCGCTAACAAGCCAAAAAACCAACTGCCTGCCACTACTCGACCATCGGCAAAAAGGCTTACAAATGTGGGCAGCATTGCAAGTCGCAGCAAAGATAGGAAATTGGGAATGGTCAGGTTTTCACGAACTCGCACATTGTCGATGGTAGTCCGAGTGTTCCACTGGTTCCGTGAAGCACCTATTGTTCAACCATGACTCTTTCTTTACAAGGCCAAGTTGCATTCATTACCGGCGGAGGTTCCGGCCTCGGTGCCGCCGCCGCACGTCGATTAGCAGCCGATGGCGCCATTATTGCTATCAATGACCTCAATCTGGATGCCGCCAAGAAAGTTGCCGACGAACTTGGTGGTTTGGCATTTGCTTTTGATGTCACAGATTCGGCCGCATTTCAGAGCGCGGTTGACACATGCGTAGCCCAGTTGGGTCGTCTTGACATCATGATTAATAACGCAGGGATTGCGCCAAATGACGCAGCGTCAAAAATGGATCTCGTGGTGGAGAACATGGGGAAAAGAATGGCGGGAAACATCGCTGATATGGAACCGACCAATTATCTCCTCGACCTCAGCGATGAAAACTGGGATCGCATGATCAAAGTGCATCTCTACGGAACCTTTTACGGTTGCAAGGCTGCACTCAAACACATGCAACCACAGAAGTCAGGTCGCATCATCAACATCTCATCTGTGCTTGGTTTGTATCCAGCAGCGGGTGCTCCTCACTACTCCGTCGCAAAAGCAGGAATCATTACTTTGACCAAATCAGTAGCTGCTGAAGTTGCCGCACTAGGAATCAACGTCAATGCAGTGTGCCCCGGATACATACGCACGCCGTTACTCACTCCATTCAGCGAGACCATGATGGCCGGTATCACAATGCGCATTGGTAAGGGTCGACTGGGTGAACCCGAAGAGCTTGCTGAAATGATCCGTTTCCTTTCAGGCCCAGAATCTGAATACTGCACCGGTGATGTTTTCAGCGTGTCGGGTGGCTACACCGGATGACAACCATTTTCACACGCATCATTCAGGGCGAGATTCCTGGCACCTTCGTATACAAAGACGAAGCATGTGTTGCGTTCATGTCAATCAATCCAATGGCCGACGGACATGTGCTTGTTATTCCGCGTGACGAAGTCGATCACTGGGTGGATTTGTCTCCGTACATCGCATCACACCTTTTTGAAGTGTCCCATCGAATCTCTCGTGCTCTTAGCATTGCCTTCCCGTGCGAGAAAGTCGGCCTCATCATTGCTGGGTACGAAGTGAACCACTGCCACATTCACTTGATACCAACCACGAATATGGGACAACTCAGCTTTGCTAATGCAGCGAGCAGTGTTGCGCGTTCAACATTAGAAGCACACGCTGAACAAATAACGAAAGCACTCGCCACGCTCTAGAACAGAGTCAGGTCACTGCTCTCTGTCGGCTCATCATCTGGCAATACAAGAGACGCGTCGTTGTTGCGCACACTATTCACACGAGTAGAAACGCGAATAGTTGCAAAACGAGGTTGATGCTCTGGGTGAAATAGTTCAAGCGGTGGCTCCGACGATGACAACCACTCCAGTGCTTCTTGTGCATGGAACTCGACCGGACTTCTGTCGTGAATGAAATCCAGATCACCGGTGCTGTCTCTAGTGATTAACGCGCACGTCCGTTCTTCCTCCACAATGGGTGACTCGCTCCACAGCCCCGCCCCGAGCATGAGGTGCCCATCACTTCGAGTGACGAAATATGGAATCTTCGCCTTCGGATTACTGCGCTCCCATTCGTAAAAGCCCGTCATTGGAATGATGCATCTATGTCCCTTGACCAGCCCTCGAAATGATGGCTTCTCAGTAATGGTTTCTGAACGCGCATTGATCATTTGCGCGCCTTTAGATGGGTCTTTAGACCAGATGGGCAACAATCCCCAACGAACGATGTCAAGACGAACCACACCGTCACTAAATCTGAGAATGGGGATAGCAGTTGTTGGGGCAACATTAAAATTACGAAGCAAAGGAGAATCAGTGTCCGGCAGTTCCAGTTCGAACCCAGCATCAGACACCGCATCATTCATCTCATTGAAAAGATCCTGAGTATTAAAGTTGCCAACAAATCTTCCGCACATGCGTAGATAAGCCTACGAGATAACTCTCACTGGTCGGGCTGGCGGGATTTGAACCCACGACCTCTTGTCCCCCAGACAAGCGCGCTAACCAAGCTGCGCTACAGCCCGAATGGATACCAACTCTATCGCCTCAGTCGCTTACGCAACTAGACAAATATCTGCACGACTCGCCAACCGAGGTACAGACACAAAAGACCAACAAGCAGTTTGAAATGCCACGGTGCTTTTTCATTTTCGAGACCCGCAAGTTTTCGCAAGTCCAGCGTGTCTGCAGTAACTCGACCTGACAAAGAGACAACGTCAAGGCCTCCTTTGCATTGTGGACAACTACCGTCGTCCGTCAACGCGGAAGGTGCAAAGTATTTTGCGCACGGCTCACACCATGGCATTACTAATCGCCCTTTTTCCTGACACGCATCTTCAAAGGTGTAGATCCAAATTGAAATGCTTCACGGATAGAACGCTCGAGATAACGAATGTACGGTTGAGGCAACTCACGATTTACAAACAACGTGAACGTTGGTGGATCATTCGACCCTTGCACAGCGAACAATACACGTGCTCCCCCGCCGGCTGGTTGCTTCTGTTGAGCTTCAGCAATAATGCGATTCACGTCACGCGTCGGAATTTTGCGATGGTATTGCTCGATAGTTTCTTGCAACACAGGTCGAAGTTTGTGCACACCCATACCTGTGAGCGCACTCAGTTTCAAAACCGGTGCATCGTCGATGAAATACAACATGCGAGCAAGATCTGCTTCAACTGAACGACGATCTTCAGACTCCAACAGTTCCCATTTATTGAGAACAACAAGAATCGGGCAACCGGCAACGTCGATACGTTCGGCCAGGCGCTGATCTTGACTGGTCACGCCAACAGTTGCGTCGATAATCAACATTGCAATGTCCGCACCATCAATAGCCTTCAATGCTCGAACCAACGAGTAATACTCTGTCGAATCATCGATCTTGCTACGACGGCGCATACCTGCAGTGTCAATGAAAACTAAAGGACCTTCTGGTGTCTCTACCAGTGTGTCAATGGCATCTCGAGTGGTTCCTGGCATGTCGTGCACTACTGAGCGCTCTGCGCCAACAAGGCGATTGAACAAGGTGCTCTTACCGACGTTTGGTCGACCCACTAGCGCAACGCGAGGAACTCCGTCAGGCTTAATCGCTTCTATCTCTTCGACAGGTGCTTCAACGTGTGGAATACGTGCAACGACTTCATCTAAGAAATCACCTGAACGACGACCATGCAAAGCCGATACCGACAGAGGCTCACCAAGACCGAGAGACATGAACTGCCAGCGCTCTTGCTCGCGACGATCGTTATCAGACTTGTTAGCAGCCAACAACACGGGCACATTTGTACGACGCAACCAGGCTGCAATCATTTCATCTTCATCGGTGACGCCAATCGCAGCATCAACCATGAAAATCACAAGGTCTGCTTCGCGAACAGCTTCCTCAACCTGACGAGAAACCTTGTCGTCTAGTTCGCTACCACTCGGCATCCAGCCACCTGTGTCGACGATCCAAAAATCAACACCGAGCCAAGCGGCCATACGGCGATGACGGTCTCGCGTGATACCAGGACGATCCTCAACGATGGCAGCTTGCTCACCAATGACGCGGTTGAACCACGTGCTCTTTCCCACGTTGGGACGGCCGACGATTACCACTACGGGGTAATTGACAATCTCTTCCTCAGACATGGGCTAACTCTTCCTTGGCTGCTTCCAACCTCTTACGCAAAATTGCGCCGCTTGTAGCAATGACTTCGACGTCAAACTCACTAGAAAGCGCTTCAAAGGTACCTCCGTCAAGGAAGACTCCATCGTTTAGGCACACATCAGGCACTAAATAGCGACGATTGTCACTCCGTCGGCGTAAAACAGCACAAATATCTTCATAAGTAAGGAGTCCAGCTACACCGGTGTTGCCACCGAAATATTCATTCTTCACTTCAACAACATCGACGTCGGCAAAACCCTCTGCTGCCATGACGGAGGAAAGAATTACCGCCCCATAAGAACCTGTGATGACAGCCAAAGGCTTAGGCGTCTTCTTCTCACGTACGCGCAACGTCACCGATGCAACTGATTGAGTACGCAATCCTGTATCGCTTGCAGGGTTCACAAGCCGCACATAATCCGTAGGTGAATCAACAGACGAAAAGAAACCATCGCTCCGTCCTGAGTGGTCGGGACCAACTCCAGTAAATGAGTCGACAAACGAACGAGCAAGACCAACGCCGTCTTCCAACATCGGATAATCGCCATAGTGCTCGGCTTCGGGTAATGCAATTCCTGCCACGAGATAGAACTCGTCGGCTAAGTGAATCACATCACGACCAAGAAGTGATTTATAGCGTGACTGCCACTTCTCCACTATTGCGATGGTCTCCACAGCCTCATCCTTGGACTGCACTCTCATTCGGCTTTCTGTGTTAAACCGAGACAGTCCTAATGGAACGATCGCAATTGATTCAAGCTCGGGACATTCTTCCAAAAGCCCAGCAAGCGTTTCCGAAAGATGGTCTTTGTCATTTACGTCCGGACAAAGAACAATCTGCGCACGAACTTGAATGTCGTTCTGCGCGAGAATCTTCATCCAACGAAGACTGAAACCACCTCGATCATTTCTCAGCATTTCGGAACGAAGATGAGGACTGTTTGCGTGAATGCTCACATAAATCGGCGACAACCGCTCTTCAAGAACTCTTTCAAGGTCTGCTTCCGTAAATCGTGTCAATGTGGTGAAGTTGCCAAACAGAAAACTCAACCGATAGTCGTCGTCCTTCAGATACAGACTGCGACGCATTCCCTTCGGCAATTGATAAATGAAACAGAATTCACAATGGTTATCGCATGTGTGAATGCGATCGAATACGGCACTAGAGATTGAGACCCCAAAAGGGGAACCTGCGGCATTGTGCACCAAGACATCGATTGATTCGTTCCCACGCAGAAGCATCAACTCGACTTCATCGGAATCGACCAACTTCTGCCATTCAAGAATGTCGCGAGGCACCACACCGTTTACAGACACGACTTTGTCGCCCGGAAGCACTCCAGCAGATGCCGCATTCGACCCTTGCTCGACGCCAGCAATCACTGGGTAAGAATCGGTCACTGCTTTCACCAGTCATAGGCTATCGCTGGCCCTAATCGCTAGTCTGTTATCAACGTATGACAGTGCAAAAGGTTCTCCTTGCCTCACCAAGAGGATTCTGCGCTGGCGTTGAGATGGCAATCAAAGCATTGGCATGGATGGTCAGAACTTTTGACGAACCTGTCTACTGCTATCACGAGATAGTGCACAATAAAATTGTTGTCGACCGTTTCATTTCTCAGGGTGTGATATTTGTTGACTCCATCGATGAAGTACCAAATGGTGCCCCAATCATGTTGTCTGCCCACGGTTCGGCACCAGAAGTTGTTTCGGCTGCACGCTCGAAAGGGAGTTACGTTGTAGACGCTGTATGCCCGCTCGTCACCAAAGTTCATCACGAAGTGAAGACTCGTGCGGCGAAGGGCTATCACATTGTCTATGTGGGTCATGAAGGTCATGAAGAGGCCGTAGGAACAATGGCTGTGGCACCTCTTGCAATATCTCGTGTCGAATCTGTTGAAGAAGTGAACGCGTTACCAGAGTTTGATACCCCAGTTGCCATGTTGGCGCAAACCACATTGTCGCATCGCGAATGGAATGAAGTTGCAGTTCAAGTGCGAAGTCGATTCCCCGATGTGTGGACACCAGGTCGCAGCGATCTTTGTTTTGCAACGACGAACAGACAATCAGCACTTATGTCAATTGCTCCTCGCGTCACAACATTCATCGTGATTGGTTCTTCGAACAGTTCAAACACACGCGCACTAGAACAGCTTGCGCATGAAGCCGGGTGTGAACGTGTGCTTCGTATCAATTCGGCCGACGAGTTGCCTACTGATCTAGACGGCATAGTCGGCATTACAGCGGGTGCCTCTGCACCAGAAGAATTAGTCGAGCAAGTAATCAACGCGCTATCCCCCGCAGACGGCGTTGAGGAAATCTTCGTTACCGATGAGGACGAATACTTTCCTCCACCACGTAACATTCGTGATCTTCAAGCAGCAATCGACATTGCGATCACCACCATGTGTGGCGCGTCCGTACTGAACACCCCAGGCATGGATGACCGCGCACTTGCAGCAAGTGCCGTACTTGAGGCACTCTCTATCTCATGATCTCACCAACAATCGACTCTCTACGCATCTACCTCCATATCTTGGCTGTCACTGTGTGGGTTGGCGGACAGTTCGTTCTTGCCGGCATAGTGCCGAGTCTTCGACGTGATGCTCCAAACGCACTGCCGGTCGTCGCAAAAGGATTCGCCAAGGTTGCATGGCCAGCGATGATTCTGATCGTCTTCACAGGCGCGTGGGGCCTCGGCGCTATGGACGCATCAGAACAATCAAGTTCCTACATGGCAACATTTGGAATCAAGATGCTCATGGTCGGCATCGCAATAATCGCGACCATCATTCACTCAGCTGGCACAACAAAACTTGCTAAGGCTCTTGGCGGGGCCGTTGGCCTTCTTGCTTCGCTATTGGCTGCATACGCAGGAATTCTCCTAGCGCACGTCGGCTAGAGCTAGTTGCGAGGAACTTTGTTCCAAGCAATTTCACGGTCGACACGTACATCGCCCGGCAATCCAAGAATGCGTTCGCCAAGAATGTTTTTCATCACTTCCGTGGTTCCACCTTCGATGGAGTTTGCACGAGAACGAAGGAACGCCTTCTGAACACCGTCGTAACCCATTGCAGTTTCGGGACGAACCATTTCATATGAGCCGTACAACATGCCGTCGGCACCCATTAGGCCAATAGCAAACGCATATACGTCCTTATTGAGGTTCGCGCTTTCCATTTTTCCGATGGAACCCTCGGGTCCTGGTGCACCCATGCGGCGCTGAGCATTAGCTCGAATGTTGGTGAGACGATGAACCTCTGCGCGAATCCACAGCTTCATCAACTCATCACGCGTTGAAGCATCACGACGATCTTCTGGCAATGACTTCCATTCCTTCACCGCAATGGCGATTGATCCACTGCCTTGTTGAGGGATTGATCCACCAATTGAAACACGCTCGTTCATGAGCGTTGTCAGGCTGACACGCCAGCCGTCGCCAGGATTACCCAACATTTCAGCTTCTGCGATGCGTACGTCTGTGAAGTACACCTCATTGAATTCAGCTTCACCTGTCATCTGTCGCAGCGGACGCACTTCTACGCCAGGAGCCTGCATGTCAACAACAAAGGCCGTCAAGCCTGCATGCTTGACAGCGTCCGCATCTGTACGTACTACTAACAAACCAAATCGAGAAAGATGAGCCAATGTGGTCCACACCTTTTGTCCATTGCAGATCCACTCATCGCCATCTTTTTCGCCTTTGGCAGACAAGCCTGCAAAGTCAGATCCAGAACCGGGCTCTGAGAACAACTGGCACCACACTTCTTCACCAGTAAACAACGGACGAAGGTAACGCTTCTTCTGTTCTTCGCTTCCCCACTCCACAACTGTTGGCCCGCACATGCCGTGACCAATTGGGTTGCG
>Ga0208082_1000340_pt1 | contig 14232 bp, 10 predicted proteins | sample LakMenE09Jun09ns_FD_150683 | JGI IMG/M metagenome (GOLD analysis project Ga0208082, IMG submission 150683) | Freshwater microbial communities from Lake Mendota, WI - 09JUN2009 deep hole epilimnion ns (SPAdes) | ecosystem: Environmental > Aquatic > Freshwater > Lake > Epilimnion/Euphotic zone ... | reverse complement strand
ACCTCTTCTTCAACATCTTCTTCAATCACTAAATCACCAGTAGGTCTAAGTTTTCTTGTTTTTTTTGTAACTACACCCATAACCTTCTTAGTTTTAGATTTTTTATCCTTTCTGACACCTGTTATAAATTTAACAACCTTATCATCCTCTTTAAAAGTATTTTCATTACTCTCTAAAGAAGTAGGCATTTGAATTAGTTTGAACAATTGTTCTTGTGGATAATATTCAACAAAATTGACTTCATATTTTAATTCTTGTATATCCTTTAATTTAGGAATCATTTCATTAATATAAAAGTTGACCGCTTGATTTAAAATTAATTCATTGTTAGTTTCATTAAACTCTCGGATCATTTGTTTAAATGGCATTATACATCCCTTACCAAATTCGTCTATTGTTTTCTTAATTAATGCATGTTTTTCAGGATTATCATTTCTTAATATATTTGTTTCAATAGTTTGGCCAGTGAGTTCCATGATGTCTTTGAGTTCGGCAGTAATCTCTTCAAACAATTTTATAACATCTTTGTTAAAGAAGAGAGCGTTATTTTTTTCCTTTATAATTTTTAATTTTAATTTGTCTACGTTATTTAACTCAAAATTAATATCATGTGAAAATGTTTGTCTAGCGCTATAATTGATTTGTATATCTAATGGACAAGGATCTTGAAAATCACCACATTTAGCAATAAATTGTCTTATATATTCTGATTTATTATATTTAACAGTAAAAATGGTTCCTACATTTCTTTTGCAATTTATACATTCATTTTTGGGAAGTCTAGAAAAAGCAACGCGTTTTTGTTTTTTTGGTTGTGAATTGTTAACAATAGGTTTCACATATTTTTCATAATAACTTGTTTCATATTTATCTTTTAGTCTGTAAAATTCGTCAATTGCTTCAATAGGAGTAAGTGTTTGTTTTTCTTCAGTCATTATAAAATATATTGATATATTTATTCTAACGGTTTAAACTTTTTGTAATCTTGTTAATAGGAGTATCATTAATAATATCAAATTCATTTTCCCAATGAGGAAGTCCAGTAATTAGTTCTTGCTGTGCTTTAACTTTAGCATCCTGGTAGTTTCTAATTTTAGATAAAATATATGTTTTCTTTTCGTGTTCTTTTTGTTCAATTTCTTCTGGTGTTAGTTTACCTTTGTATTTATACAGTAATAATATTCCTAAAATAATAAAAAACCCGATTAGCAACCCTATATTAAATATCATATTTTGATGTTTTTCCTTAAATTTATGGCACTGTTTTAAAGTCTCATTTAAAAAGTATTTAACTCCCGGTTCAGTTAACATCGGTTTTGTAAATTCATTGTCAAAAGAGCTCATTATTAAATACCTTTAAAAAACAAAAAAAAATTATACCAATTATCTATATATGGATATATCGTTAATTTCATTGTTAATATTCACCATAATAACTATTTTATATTTTATTTCTCCAAGTATAGGGAAACCTGAGTTGTCTCTTAGTGATTTAGTGAACGATGAAAGTAAAGCAAATTATTACAGCAAAACTTTAAAAAGTTTAGCGTTTTATCTAGGAGTAGTTGTTATCAGTCAGTTTTTCTTAAATAGCAGTTATTTAATGTCTAAATGCGGTGGTTCTTTAGATAAAAATATTGGAGCCGCCGCATTATTTACGTTTATTCCTTGGATACTTATTTTTGGCGTGATGTTAGCTGTGTTGATAGTTTTTCCTGGATTTAAAAGCGCATTTTCGGATGTAATCGGTTATTATGTTGTATCTGGAAGTGCAAATGACATATTCGGGTCTATATTATTGGGTTCAGACTTGAATGAAATGATTGAAAAAACTAGTGATCCTATTAAGAAACGAGATTTAACTCAAGCAGCTGAAGCAATTATCAAGATATGTGGAAACAAATCAATATTAATAAATCAAATGAACCCAGATAATTTTCTAGAAATATGGGATGTATTAAAAGCTTTGATGATTCCTGGTGCTTATGAAAATAACGACATCAAAAAGCAATTATTAGATTTAGTTGTATTGAAAGACAATATAGGTGAAGCTCTTTGGTATATTTACACAGCAATATTGATTTCGTCAATTGTATATTATAATTTAGCGACAAGAGGTTGCATTAAAAGTGTGGACCAAATAAAGTCAGACCACGATGCATATATTCAACAACAAGAAGATGCCGATAAACAAGCAGAATTGAATAATTCGACGACATATGTAGCATCATAATTATACAACCTTATTTCTAAATTAATTGAGGATATGTCAAATAATACAAGACAATAACATAAGACAATATTCCTAAAATTATTGAAAACAACCATAATGGCAATATTGTTTTATTTTTGTATCCCACGCCAAATTCTCTTATTGAACCGTCTCTGTTATATAAAAATGCTGGGCGAGACAACTGAACTACTCCAAAAATTATTACAAATATTATTATTGATACTAAAGTCGTATTATTTCTTGTGAATGTTCTTAACATATATATTATAACTATTACTTTTTATAATATATTTCTTCTATTTTTATATATTTTGCTATACTTTTCTCAAAAGTATAAAAAGTATAAATTTTGCTATACTTTTCTCAAAAGTATAAAAAGTATAAATTTTGCTATACTTTTCTCAAAAGTATATTAATCATAATCTCCATTATTTTCCGTTTCTTCTCCCCACGGGTCACCATCATCATAATCATCGGTTTGATTCATATCCATTGCTATATCTTCATCTATTTCTTTCTCTACATTCATTTCATCTATAGCATCATCTATATCTAAATCCATATCAATATTTGCATCATCTCCCCTCTGTCTCTTTAATCTATTTTGGATTTCAGAAACTCTTTCTGCCACTTTCTTATCGTGATCATAATTATTAGGGTCATATTCTTTTATTCCTTTTGATAATCCTAAACTATACAACGGTCCCAACTTATTGTACTTTAATATATTATCTACCTCTCTACCCTCATCTGTTAAATCTTTCAACCTATCAGTAAAGTCATATTTCTCGGCTTCCTTCAATTTAAACACTGTATCTTCTACATCACTATATGACACATTTACAGTTTTCTTTGACCGCATCATTATACTTAAATATGACATCAATAATTTTGCTACATCCTGTTTTAATTTCATTACATCCCCTTCTATAAACTCTTGCTCTGTTTCCGTAAATCTAAGTTGCTGTTCTATTAAGAAATCTGCACTAAATAAGTCATCTTCATCTTTGTCTGGATTTATTAACATCCTTGTTACCATTGATGGGTCTTTTGTTAAAGTTATATAATCGCTCATTATGCTGAAAAAATAATACTCATACAATAAGGTTACTGTTACTTTATCAAACACTGAATACACTACCCTTTCTCCTATCTTTATATTTGTTAGTACAGGTGTATTCTTAGACAACAAATAAATACCTCTACATTTATTCTTTATTTCATTTAATACATTATTGATTGTATTGCTTCCGTAAAATTTTTCAATTGGAGTATAAAATGTAGTTACCATCTCTTTTACCTCATTTAAGTGGTCTTTTGATAAACCCCAATATTTTGGTGGTTCTATTTTTTGCATTCGTTGATTAATTATCATTGCAGGAAATACTACAGCAAATAACGATATGAAATTTTTCATAAAATTTATGTAATTATACATTCCATCATCATCTATCTTTATATTTTCGTTTCTCGGATTTTCATCATATTTCCACTTTGTTAGTTCATTTAAAAACTTTGTCGTATTTTTTAATTCCACACTGCCTATTTTACCCTTTGTTTTTATGAAATCTATTAATTCCTTTCTCATTTTATCTATAGACGTTTGTAAATAATCTTTTAATCCTCTCATTTCTTTTGTATCCTCTTCCAAACTAACATCAGAATTTTCTACAAGATTTTCTAACTTTTGGGTTAAAGCCTTTGGAACATCCTCAGTATTTTCTTTATCGAACATTACTAACAACTTATTTAATTGTTCTATACACGAAGTATTTGTTGTTGATAATGACATTTTTATGATATTACTTCTACTTACTACTTGAAATAATCTTAAAAACTCTTCATTTGTATAATTTCTACCATCTCTTTTTAATTTTGCTATTTTCTCCTGTATTGTGTCCATCTTATTTAAATAGTCTGGCTTATCAATACATACTTTCACTAATTCTTCAGATAATGGAATTGATGACTGGAACTTACATAATGTTATAAATGCGTGATAAATTGTTTCCTCACTATATGACTTGGAAATCTCTGGATATGTTCTTTTTGTATTAACTTCCGACAACATTATTGCGCTTTGGGTTAAGAGCTTTATATCGTGAACTAGCGAAGACAAACTTTGCACAATATTATTATAATATTCTATGTTTTTGTCCTCATTTATAAAGTACTGCAATGTTGTAACTGTATTATTTCCCTTCTCATTGCAACACGCATTATCCATAAAAAATTGGCCTGCTGACTTTAATAATAGTTCCTTCTTCTCAACCAACTTCTGTATAGCTTCTTGAATTGCCAAAGAAAATGCTATTATTTTCGAATCTATAACTAACAACTTTTCCAATTGCTTATAATTTCCAGTATATAATTCATTTTGTAGTTCCTCTGTAAACCCATCTGTTACGTTTACCAAATTTTTAACGTGAAATCGTCTTAAAGGAGGAAGGAAATTTGTCCATTTGTTCAAATTATATTCTTCCGGAATATCTTCTATTGGATTTGTTAATAAATATTCCGTTTTTTCCTTTATCTTTTGGTCTACTTCTGAATTTGGTAATAAATAACGTATTATAAATGATTTCAATGTTACTATTATTTTTTCTTCGGTCTTAGGTAGAACATTCCAAGGAACTGTTGTTGTGTCTCTACTTTTTAATGCAACGCACGCTACATAATTTAATCCACTATCATCACCTTCGCCTTCAAATGGAAATCCAGTAAATGAACGCACACATCCAGGAGCTGTCTTACGTGTCTTTATTGATGGAATACTCGTTTGAACTGCTATTAAGTAAGCACCTAGTGTCAAATACAACAATGTTGAACTAAATAATGTTGAATATGTTGGAATCCTTTTGTTCTTTTTTGCGGCCTCTTCTTCCCTCTTTTTATATGCGGGCTCCTTTTCTATTATCTTAGTGTCATTCATCATTTCTGATACCACTTTTATGATAAAATCTCTTGATTGTTCTATATCTATTCCCATATTTGATGACAAATTCGTTATTATATTCGAAATTAATTCACCTTCATAACTTAAACGCTTATCCTTTTTATCCTTTTTTTCTTTTTGGTTCTCTATTATTGTTTCTCCTACATCCTTTTCTATAATATCTCTACTCCTATCTACAAATCCATCTTTAAAACCCTCTGATACATCTTGGTCTATATAACATATCACCTCACCACTATGTTCATCTACCCAAGCATCGCCATTATCCGACCTTTTTCCTATTTTTCGCTTCAATTCATTTAATACATCATCATATTTGCTATTTTTTGTTATAAATGTGTCTGCTAAAATGTAAACAAATCTTGGTAACAATTTTGTGCCGGTCTTTACACAATATAACCACCATTCATCCTCCATCTCACCATCATGTATATTTGGTATTTCACTGTCTCCGTCACGACAATATAAAGAAACAAATTTTAATATATCTGTCTGTTTCTTTACAAAATCGTTTTGACCCATTATTAAATCTCTGAGCTTAACATATGGAGATACAACTCTTTCTTTAACTTCTTCAGAAATCGATAATCCCAAATTATACTGTTGATTATTATATTTGAAAAATTGCGTTCTTTTAACTGCTTGGAGCCTATCAAATATCTTATAATAATAATCCAAATGTTGTCTTATTTTATTATTTAATTCTTCCTTTGAAATATCATAATTCTTATCAAATTGGTCTATTATATCTTTCAAAGCCTTATTTACAATAGTATCCTTTGATACTTCCGTCGATTCACATTTATCTTCACTCTTTTCAGCTGGATTATATATGCACGAATATTCCATATTACACAAAATCTCATCGTCTTTTATGAATGCATTTGGGTCTATATCCTTTTCTAAAACCCAAATATCATCTTTTCTTACATAATATTCTAATGTATTAGCCTCTTCCCCACCATCCTCTGTTGTTACTAATAAAGCATAATCACCTTCTCTAACTCGTTTCGCTTGATTTACTAATGTTATTGCCATATATTCGGCTGAAGCTTCATCCATATTTGAACGAGTTTTTAGGTCATCCGTCAAAAATAATATTAGTTCCTCACTTGTTAGTTCATCTCTTTGTTTTTTGTATTTTTCTTGAATTAAATCGTAATTAGTGGTATCAAACTCCTTATCAAAATATATTTGCTTTTCATTATCTTCCGTTAACGCATCCATTGAATAGTACTTCTTCGCAATTATATACGTAGAGCATTTATCTTGTGATTTATCTTTTTCCATTATAGATTTTAATTCTGCCTTATCGTCACTAAAAACAGTCGATAAACCACGTGGATACATTAATTTTATGTTAGTTATTGATACTGCTGTATTGTATAAATTACCATAATCAGCCAATGTTATTTTTTTTAAAAACTCAGAACCACTACATTCCATACTACCAGGAGTTTCAAATCCGTAATACTCTAAAATCTTTATGTTCAATCCAACATCATTATTGGTTTCCAATAGTTGAAACAATTCGTTATTATAAATATATAAGGATTTAGCTTCCTTACCAGGATTAGTTGTCTTGGACTTTATGTATTTTAAAGACGAAAATGCTATGCTATATTCTTTGTATAATTTATTGTAGTCTGCTATTTTTTCATAAATAAAACTGTTTATTTCTTTATATTGCGTATACGTTAAATCAAACGGATAAATCATAAACGGTTCCAAATAATTTACCACATCAACTAATGATAGACGACCTTTTATGTATTTCTTAACGAGACTAAATAATATACGGATTTTTGGAATGATTGTTCTCAAAAATATCTTATAAATATCCAAATTAGTTAGGTCAGGTGGCTTATCATATTCAGATAAATCCAATATATATTGTTTAATATTATCAATAAAATTGGTATCATCATATTCTATATCATTATCTAATCCATCAATTGTAATAGGCGTCAACTGTGTATTTTGTTTTAGTAGTTGCCAATAATTCAAAAAATGCATATTTAAATTAGCCTTAACTAACAAATTAGTTCCGGGCAAATTTACTTGTGAAAAACGCACTGTTGGTTCTGGTAGTGTTACTATGGAATTGATTGATATTTGGTCATTTTGGGTTAGTTTAACACGATGTGCTATCATTTTTGGACCCTTTAACGTTGATGCTTCTAATTTATCTTGACCTAGATTATATCTTTGTATCACAAATTTTCTTGTAATTATTTCCGAACCTGTCACCACATTTGAATATAATTTACCAAGATTGTCTACAATTGCATTTATATTTGATTCTACATTTGCTTCAATTATTATGCCATTTGGCTTCGTAAATACATCTTCCACTGCTCCTTGTTCGACAGAATAAAATGGGGTTAAATATGGGTCCAAAGAATAATATAAATTCGAGTATTTATTTTGACCTTCTACGCTCTTATTGGACTTATAATTTTTAAACAATGTATGCATTTCTAACAGATCTCTATCTTCATCAATAATTTCATAATCGTCATCGCGCGCACTTTCAAAATCCTCCGAATACATTTTCTTTACATTTTTTGCTACCATCATAATCCAATACAAAGTATTTTTAAACTCCGATAAATATTCCGCCAATGGTCTATCATCTGCTGTTATTTTTATCATTCCATTTACGTTCTTATTTGTGTCAAATGTTGATGATATTTTTCTTAGTTGAAGAAAACGGGTTATCATAATATGAATACTATTCAAAACATTGTTAGTTCGCTTGGAATTTGGAATACCTGAAATCATTTCTTCTAGCAAATCATTTGTTTGTGCTTCAATGCTATATCTATATTTATCCTTATCAATATTTATATATTCTTCCACTTTAATAACTTCACCAAAATCCAAATCATTTATATCAAAGAACATTCTATTTATTTTGTCTTTTACAGCTGCCTTAGTAACTTTACCTTCTTTCATAGGATATTGTTGTTTCATTTCTTCTAGTGCTTCAGCTTCTCCTAGTTCTACCAATTCATCTGCGTTAACTTCGTCATTTTCTCCCATTTCTTCCATTTCTTCTTGTTTCCTCTTTATAGCTGGTCTAATCTCAAAGGTTTCAATAGGCAAGTCTTCAGGTATACCTTGATAATTAAAATTAATAAATATAGTATCATCATCTGTTGTTCTAATTTCAATCATATCCTCCTCTAAATTAGTAATTTCACCAGTAATAACAGTTGGTTCATCTCCTCCAAAATATATATTTACCCATGTTCTTGGTAATAATTCATTCTGTCTTGCATATCCACTTTCAGGGTTGCTACTAATTACCTTAATACCCGTTATGTTTCCGTCACCAATTAGACCGTCTGGAGAAATTTGTAATACCGTTTTTTCAAATGTTTCACTATTGATTAATTTTATTTTTTTAGGGTCAATATACTCAATTAAAAATACATTATCATTTAATATTTCATTTGTGGGGTCGGAAATCAAAATAATATCACCTAATTTTAATAATATTACGTCTTGTTTTTTTTCAATGACATCTTCTTCAATGACCTCTTCTTCAGGAACTACTAATTCTTCTTCTATTGGTTCCTCTTCTAAAACATTAGGATTAGGATTTGGGTTAGGATTTTCATCCTGAATGTCTTTTATATTTTCGTTTTCTGCTTCCAAATTAATTTGTTCTGACATCTTATATTTATAGTAGAAATTTTTATAAATCATTAATTCTCAAAATAATATTCCAATAATTAATAAAATACACAGTCTCAAAGTATATATAAATTATTAGTTTAAAGACAACTCGTATATTTATTACAACATATGGCTTCAAAAGTATCATATAATTTATCCAGTGTTCCTGGTTTCGATAATTTTGTAAAAACAGGAGAAAACGGACAAGAATTTGACAAGTATTATTCCGTTAACAAATATTCTACTAAAGCAAATGAACTTTATTCTATTATTAGATATAATAAAGAGTTTTTATCAAATGACTTAAGTTCAACATATGGTCTATTGCGCTCTGTTATAATGTCAGGACCAAGAATTGTTAGTTTTGCTCCACCTAAATCTATGTCTGGTGAAAATTTTATGAACAAATATCCTTTGAAGACTGATAAAATTGTTGCTGAACAATTTATTGAAGGGACAATGATTAATGTATTTTATGACCCAATTTATGGAGCTACTGGGTGTTGGCAGATTTCAACTCGCAACACAGTAGGAGCAGAAGTGTCATTTTATAAATGGTCAAAGAAAACATTCAATGAAATGTTTATGGATGCGTGTATTGCCAATAAATTTAACATTCAAACTCTAAATCCTAGGTTCTGTTATAGTTTTGTTTTACAGCACCCTGACAACCGAATTGTTGTTCCATTTAAAACCCCACAATTATATTTGGTCTCAGTATATGAAATAGTTCAAACGAACGATTCTATTTCTGTTATGCAGGAAAACTTGGATGAAGTGAGTAATAGCGTGTGTTGGCATATGACTGGAATTAGATTTCCTGAAAAATATGAATTTACAAATTATACTGAATTGATTGAAAAATTCGCTTCTGCAAATACATCGTATGATATTTTAGGGGTTGTCGTTAAAAATACAGAAACAGGTGAAAGAACTAAATTCCGTAATCCCATTTATGAAGAGGTTCGTCATTTGAGAGGCAATCAACCGAAGTTACAATATCAGTATCTCGCTCTAAGACACGCTGGAAAATTACCCGATTTTTTGAAATATTATCCAGAGATGAAAGAAGATATGTCTAAGTTTAGAGACCAAGTTCATATGTTCACGAATACGCTACATCAGAATTATATTTCGTGTTACATAAGAAAAACAAAGCCTTTAAGAGAATATCCAGACCAATATAGAACTCATATGTTTAAGATACATGAGCAATTTATTAATGATTTGAAGCCTAAGAATTCATTTGTAACAAACACTGTTGTAATAAAATATGTGAACCAGTTACATCCGTCGCTACTAATGTACTGTTTGAACCATAATATGAGAAAAAGAATGGTTGATACTATTAAAACCGATAGGCCTCTGATTTAAACATAAATCTGTAAAAAAAATAATATATATTAAAACAACTTAAAGCCCTTTAAGTTCCATTTTTATATATATTATTTATCGAACAATATATACAAATACTTTTATTACCTACCATTTCTCGAACCATCAAAACAACCCTTTATCGCATTCATTTTCTTTTCTGCTTCTTCAATTACCGACTTCATCATTGTCTTTACTGCAGAAACACCCTTTGTCTTATCTGTCAACGATACTCTTAACATACTGTCAGTATCGTGAGGATGTAGCTTCTTAAAACCAACATAATCCAACATCTTTAGGTCTGTGTAAAATATCGTATACAACTCATAATTCATTATGTTTCCTATTGTATAATCTTCGTTTACTAATGTTATATCATAACAATTTTCCATTGTGCTATCTGATGCCTTTATTTCTATCTCGTCTTGTTCTAAACTTAATTTTAACACTTCTAACTTCTTTAACAATATTTCTGATGCTTTTACCAGTATTTTTTCATTTTCATATATTCCTACTGACTGTATAATAAAATCGAAACTATTTTTCTTCACATATCTTAATCCCTCCAATAACTTCCAATTCGCCGCTTCGAATTTTATTTCCTCATCTTTCTTTCCCTCATCCTTCCATTTCTGTTTACGAATCGCTATCTGTTCCTCTATCTTCTCTGGGTCTGGACTACATCCATACGAACATGTTCCGGTAATATTAAACATACTGTCATCTCTTGCGGTGCTTACTGAAAACTCACACGTTAGCTTTATTTTTTCACCTGGAATTTCATCTGATATTCTTGGTCTCAATCTTAAAAAGTCAATATAATATTCACCATTTCCAGATGGAGGAATAAAAGGCGGAAATATCTTTTTTACAACACCATCCTCCAAATAATTGTTTGTTACCAAATCACGTATCTTAAAATCCTTTGTAGTTACAATCATAACTGTATCTGTTTTATTTTCAACATCCACCTCTAATATATAATTTTTTATTGGCATTTCTTGCACATCTGCAATACACACCGGAATACAACTTAAACGCTGTTTTATAATTTCATTATTTAATCTTGTTGTATTTATCATTATATTTGCTTTATTTTCCTCATATGGTATAGTTTTAAAAACTACTATAGGAATATCTGATAATATTGTTCTTCTTACTGCATTTATATAACTAACATCTACATTAGTTATTGTGAATGACATAAGTCCATCCTCTTCTTTTAAGTCAACAATTTTAGCCATTGTATATCTATATATTATTGTATATTTAATATTATATTAAACACAATTCAATTTTTTTTATACACTTTTAGGAAAAGTCTAGCAAAATTACGCTTTTGGGAAAAGTATATAAAGTGTATTTTGCTAGACTTTTTCTAAAAGTATAAATATTAGTTAAAAAATCACTGAAAAAAACTTAAGCTATTTTAAATGAGCTGTATTTTATACTATAGCAATTATTGCGAACCTTCCAAAAAACTACTACAAACCGTTACTAAAACTCAGAATGTTAAAGATATTCATTTTATCTGTATAGATAAAAGAGTAAAAGACCCTAGTGGTAAAGTTTTTATTGTTCTTCAAAATGGACAAAAAATTATTATGCCTGAAAATGTCACAAAAGTCCCTGCTTTATTGTTATTAAATCAAAATTATAAGGTTTTATACGGTGATGAAATTTATCGCTTTTTCAAACCACAAGTAGCTCAAGAAGTTAAACAAGCCACGCAAAATAATATGGAACCTATTAACTTTCAAGATGGCTTCGGTTCATTTAGTGGATTTGGCGGCGGAATTGTTTCCGATAATTATAGTTTTTTAGACCAATCTGATACTGAACTTAGTGTTAAGGGCGAGGGAGGATTAAGACAAATGCATAATTATGTTTCTTTAAATGATTCTATGAACTTAAGCATGAAATTACCTCAGGATGAACACGATTATAAGGGCGATAAAATGAAAGAAGGTGAAACGAGTGTTGAGGCTCTACAACGAAAACGGGAAGCTGATTTAGCAAGTATTAATTATAAATAACATAAATAAAATTTAAAAACATAATAATCAGTTCTATTATGGATATTGAACTAATTATTCCGGAACCTAAAAAAGGAGAACTAACAATATATAGCAAAAGTGGCTGCCCTAATTGCACTAATGTTAAAAAACTATTAAAAGAAAAACAAGTGAAGTTTACTCTTGTTGATTGCGATGATTTTATTTTAGAAAACAAAGAGGCCTTCTTAAATTATATTCACACTTTATCAGGAAAAGAACAAAAGACATTTCCTATGATTTTTGATGGACACGTCTTTATTGGCGGTTATAAAGAAACTGAAACATATTTAGAGAAATTACTTGACTTTGATTTGACCTTTTAATACAGAAACGAAATATATTTTGCGTAAATTATCATTTAAAGAAAAATGCATATTTTAAATAGAAACATATGGCAACTAATCTCGTTACAGTATTTAATGACCACTTTGCTGAGTTTGTAAGCGATATTCAGAGTGTTTTTCCTGATGACCCTGATATTTTAACCGCTAAAAATTCTCTTTTAGCTATTAGAAAGGCTAATCCTAAATTGTTAGTTAAAATTTGGGTTAAATATGTTTATAATCCTTATAAAGGACAAATCGATAATGGAGATATTAATTTCTTTCTTACCAAAGATTATGCATCTGATTTAACTAAAACTGATAATTCCGAAAAAATTATGGAATCAATTGATCGTTTAAGAAATCCTATTAAAAATATGAACCCCGAAAATCAGGCAAAAACTATGAAGTATATACAAAATTTGTCTAAGTTATCTATTATGATTCCACAATAATATAAAACAATTTAAAGATTATTTATAAATATAATTATCTTTAAATGCTAAACCCCTCTAGAATTATTACACGTTTCTCTCATTCGCAAATAAACTTTAGAACCTCCTTTCCTATATTCTCTAATATGAAACACATTGGAACCCCTTCTTGTTCCGATTGTATTCATTTTATTAATTCTGTTACATACAATCCAAGTCACGGTAAATGCAAAAAATTTGCCAAATTAAATGTTATATCAAAACAAGTCGCGTTATCTTATGCTGATATTAACAGACAGCATGCTGACCTTTGCGGTCCTAGTGCAAGATATAAAGAAACTGTTTGAAACCCAGCACCTAATCTTTCGGAATCATCCAATGACTAATTTTTATATCCTTAGATGTGTTTTTCTTGCTGTAAATTATTTATTCTGTTATATGAGCATTCTTCATAACAAAATAACTCATAGTATATTTGGTATTTTTTTCAGTAACAAAGTAAAAACAAAAGTCCAAAAGGGTTTTGGATTTTGGACATTTTAAAAATGTCCATTTTCGAAAACCTGAAAAAAGTTTTGAAAAAGGGTGTATTTTTGGACGTTTGTGACGAAAACGCTCTCATTTTCATAAATTATTATTTTTGTGACGTTATGATAAAATTTCATATATTTTTTGCAAAAAGGTTTAGAAGTTTTTTCTGTCACCTTTATATGGACGTGAATAGTGACAAAAATACATCAAAATACACCAAGAAATTTTATTGCGAACCTTGTGACTTTAAATGCTGCAAAAAGGGCGACTGGAATAGACACTTATTGACAGCAAAACATATAAAGCTAACAATCGCTAACGAATTTAACATCAAAAAATATCAATGTCAGATTTGTAATAAAATATATGAATCCAGAAATGGTATATGGAAACATTCTAAAATATGTAACACAAAAATCGATGACATAATAAATATACATAATGAACCGTCTGATAAACAAATAATAATGATGCTTATAAAAGATAATAGTGAGTTTAAAAATCTTATGGCAGAACAACAGAAAAATATGATGGAACTTATTAAAAATGGAACTCACAATACAAATATATCCAATAACAACAATAAAACATTTAATCTTCAGGTTTATTTGAATGAAACATGTAAAGACGCTATTAATTT
>Ga0208082_1000339_pt1 | contig 14235 bp, 14 predicted proteins | sample LakMenE09Jun09ns_FD_150683 | JGI IMG/M metagenome (GOLD analysis project Ga0208082, IMG submission 150683) | Freshwater microbial communities from Lake Mendota, WI - 09JUN2009 deep hole epilimnion ns (SPAdes) | ecosystem: Environmental > Aquatic > Freshwater > Lake > Epilimnion/Euphotic zone ... | reverse complement strand
ATCATGACAATCGAATTGCCTAGACCGGAGGAAAAATTAGAAAGCTGATGAAGAACGACCGGAAGTTTATTACTCATAACATGGTCATGCTACAGGAATACTCAATGAGCAAAGCAATACTGCCCGTGACTAAAGCAAAAGTTATCTAGCTAGCCATTTCTTTCGCTCAGTTGCCGAGAACTTCTCTATTGAATAGCGAAGCATGGTTCTTGGCATTTCAGAGACATTCTCATCTAAAAATTTTCGAAGTTCTATTGGATTTCGCTTACCCATCTCGCGGAGCATCCAACCTGTCGCCTTGTGGATCAAATCCTCTTCATCGTGGAGTAATTGTTTTGCAACGACAAGAGTTGGTTGAGGGATTCCTTCACGGATAAAGGCAAAAGTAAAAACTATCGCTGCTCGTCTTTGCCATAGAGAACTACTCTTTGCAAGCTTTAAAAGCATTTGAGTGCTAGATCGTGAACCAATCAAATATTGCCCGATAGTTGGCGCTGTTACATCGATCAAGTCCCAGTTGTTTACGCGCTCAGCCTTTAGCTGCTTCATATAGAAATCAAAGAACTTCTTGTGTTCTAGGGCATTATTTGCTGATTTGAACTGCGTAGTTAGGATCACTAATCCACAAAAACGCACCTCATGAAACTTAGAGGCAATCAATTTCTCTACCTGTGGCAAACTCAGATCTTTGTATTCCGTGGCTATTTTTCTTAATTGAGGGACTGGCACTCCTAGGAAGACATCTCCATAGCCATATTCGCCTTTTGAAGTCTTAAAAAATCTTTGAGCATGTTTTGCTTGAATCGCATTTGCCTTGTTCTGGATTGCATTTGTTACAAGTGCCGCAGACATAAGAAAACTTTACATTACAGACTTCAACTGGTTCTAGATATCTGGGGGCGCAAATGCACCCCCAGACTCCCTAGGTTTAGCGTTTAAAAGCTGCTAAATGATTAATCGAACCTGCCTTTAAGTAATTAACAACAAATTGAATATCTTCTTGTGTAATTAAGGCTTCCATCGCTGTTAAGTCAGCAATATCTTTTTCTTCAATAATGATGCCAACCTGGATAGCATCAAGTGCAGATAGCTGACCCTTAGCGATCAAAGTCTTATAGAGAGCACTTAGTTCTGTATTGAAAAAGACACCTGGCTTGCGCTTTAACGTTGGATTCCAAAGTCCATAATTTTCTAAAACAATTGACATTTGATCCATGTGAAATTGTTCTGCATTAGCAATGTTTCTGAACTTAGGATATGCAGAAGACTTTGCCAGCACTGTGTAAACATCACGAGCTAACTTTTCCTCTTCAACCATGTACTTAAGTCTGCTCTGAAGTTCTGGAGATGTGTAAGGAACTGCCGAATGAGCCGGAAGTCCTGACCCAAGGATTGCTATTGCAATCAATGCGGAGATCGAAATTATTTTGTGCTTCATGGTGCTCCTAAACGATTGGAAAAGGTATCAAGTGATACGCGCAAAGAGTCGCATCATTAAATACACAGAACGCCAATTTGTCTGGTGCCATCTCTCAAGCCTGAGCTATTGGTGCTACCCCTCAAGACCTTCAGTCGAGGCTTGTGCCATAAATACCTATTGCTAGACGGACACTCTTGAAGCAACTCTCAGTGACATCTCGGCAGACACGCTATGTGTTAATCCTCTAGATAAAGACGTTTCCCATAGGCTCGTGGAATGAGCGAATTAGATTTCCTTATCGTAGGTGCTCAAAAATCTGGCTCGACAAGTTTGCGAGCTTTTCTTGGTGAACAAGAAAAAGATATATTTATTTTAAATCGCGAGCTACATTTTTGGAATAGAAAAGGTCAGTATCAAGATGGAGCAGGGCTGAGCACATACCTTGAAAATTTTGCAGAAGCTAAGCCGAATCAAATCAAGGGTGAAAAATCACCCAGTTACCTTGTCAGCCAAGAGGCACCTGAGCGCATTCACAAACATTTTCCTGAAGTAAAAATCATCGCAATTCTGAGAAATCCAATCGATCGCGCCTATTCGGCGTATTGGCATGGACGCCGTGTCGGTGCAATTGAGACCTCGACTACTTTTGGTGAAGCAGTTCGAAATTATAAAGTTAATCAAGGCAAACCATATGGAGATATGGTTACTGCAGGCTTTTATTCAGAACAGATCTCGCGCTATCTCAATTACTTTCCGATCGAACAGATCCATGTTTTGAGTTTTGAGTCAACTTTGACGCAAGCCAATGACGAACTTCATGGGGTCCTTAAGTTTCTTCTTCCTTACTCCACTATTGCTAACGAAGAAAGCCAATTAGCATTTCCAAAGCGCAATGTCGCACGAGCAAGCAGATTTCCAAAATTAAATGAGGCAATATTTAAGAGTAAACTACTTAGTTATTCAACCAAAACAAGAATTTCGAAGAAATCATTGGTAGACCTTAAGGTCCCAGAAATGTTAGAAGACGATAGAAAATTCCTTCAGGAAATCTATGCAGGAGAAAACCAGGCCTTGCAGTCAATCCTGGGCAAGAATTTCGGTTGGAAAATCTAAACTCTAAATTATTGGAACTCGATACTGACGTTTGCCAGATTCCAAAACATAAGTGTCATAAAGCTTTCGTGCAGTTTCATTTGTTTCATCGGTATTCCAATAGACACGTGAACAACCCCGGGCTTTTGCTTCCTTGATTACGGCATCTATTAAAGCTCGCCCTGTTCCTTGCCCACGAAGGTTCTCGTCGACGAATAAATCCTCCAACAGGCATTGACCATTTTCTGACCAGGTAGAGTTTTGAAAATTAAATGTTGTCATACCGACAATATTTGTATCTGTTTCGGCAACAAGGCCATAAAGATTAAAATCAGGGTCAAGCAAACGATTCCACGTAATCTCAGTCTTATCGGCAGAAAAATCAGTCTTATAAAAGGTGAGATACTCCTTCCAAAGTTGCAGCCAACGTTGCTTATCACTTTGATTCACAGGGCGAATGGTGAGCGTCATGGATGAAGGCTACCAAATACAACTTTTTGGACTCCTTTCGCCGATGCGCATCACTCCTGCTTCCTCTGAGTGAAAATTGCATCGATTTATGAGCAGTAGAATCGGCACATGCAGACAAAAGCTGAGTTTTGGTTTGACCCGATGTGCCCATGGGCCTTCATCACATCTAGATGGATTCTAGAAGTTACAAAAGTGCGTGAGATCGAAATTACTTGGAACATTTTCAGCTTGCCACATTTAAACAAAGATCGAGAAATGCCAGAAAAATACAAAGCGATTTTTGCTAACTCTTGGTCCTGCGCGCGAATAATCAAGTCGGTAGAAAAGGATTTTGGAAGGGATAAAACACTTCCCCTTTATACGGCAATTAGTACTCGCATTCATGTTTTGAAAGAAACTGTTTCAAAGGATCTGCTAAGTGATTCCTTGAAGGAAGTAGGTTTGGATTCAAAGTACCTTGCAGAGATGGAAAATTCTGACTGGGATAAGCAGATCATCGAAAGCCATGAGCGGGGAATAAAGCTTGTTGGTGATGATGTTGGAACACCGATTATTGCAATCAATGGGATTGGATTCTTTGGTCCAGTTATTTCTCCAGCACCAAAAGGTGAAGAGGCAGGAAAACTGTGGGACGGAGTAGTTCTTTCTGCTTCTTATCCTGGTTTTTTTGAGATTAAGCGTTCAAGGACCGTTGGTCCAATTTTTGACTAACTTATTGGTTGTGAAAATCAGTTCTACCGCGCATCTTGTTCTCTCCACGGGTAACCTTGCGCAGGTTAAAAAAACTTGAGGAGTATGTAGTTTGTCTAAAGCAGATATCAGAACAGCGTTGTTGGCATATGGCGCAATCGGTGATGAACACAATAAAGCCTTGCTTTCTACACCAGGGATGGTTCTGTCTGCCGTATGTGACACCAATCCACAGCGATTAGAGGCTGCGTTACAACTTGCTCCACATTCAAAAACCTTTAGTGATGCACAAACGATGCTTGATTCTGGAGATATAGATCTAGTTGTTGTATCAACACCACCAAACACACATTTTCACTGGGCGAAAGAAGCCTTAAAACGTGGAATACATGTTGTTCTTGAAAAACCAATGGCACTGACAACTAACGAGTGTGATGAATTGATGGCTCTTGCAAAAGCATCCAATCTTTTGCTGGTGGTCTATCAAAATCGCCGTTTTGATGCAGACTTTGTAACGATCAAATCTCTCATCGAATCTGGCGAGATTGGCGAAGTCTTTTCATACGAAGCATTCGTGGGTGGTTATTCCAAACCTTGTTCATATTGGCACTCAGATGTAGCCGTCTCAGGTGGTGCGATCTTTGACTGGGGTAGCCACTTTATTGATCAAATCTTGGCAGTGATTTCTTCACCGCTTCAGTATGTAAATGGGCTTAACCAAAAGCGAGTATGGGATCACGTAACAAATGCAGACCATGCTCAAGTAACTCTGACCTTTACTGATGGGGTTCAAGCGATCTTTACCAACTCCGACCTTGCTGCTGCTCGCAAACCCAAATTCTTTATTCTGGGAACAAAGGGTTCCATAGTGGGGGATTGGGATACGAGCGCAGGCGGCTCAGTTGCTGATCATCCAGCCAAGATATCTATTCACAGAGTAGATGGCACAGTTGAATCTATTCCACTTAAAAATGTGAAGCCTTACACATTCCATGAATCATTAGTAGCTCGAATTAATGAAGGCAAACAAATGTCTGTGACAGCCGAACAGTCTCGCGATGTGGTTGCGATTATGCAGGCTGCGGAGGAATCTGCGTTGGTTAATGGTTTACCCGTTGTGCCGAAGCTACTGAGATCATGAGCATTCGCTGGGGCTTCATCGGTGCCGGCTACATAGCAACAAAAGCATTAGCACCTGCTGTATCTAGCGCAAAGAATGCCACTTTGTTTGCAGTTGCAAGTAGAGATGTAGCTCGCTCTCAGTCTTTAGAACCAGCAAAGGTCCATTTAACATATCAAGATCTTTTAGATGATCAAGATGTCGATGCTGTTTACATTTCACTGGCAAATGATCAACACTGTCAATGGAGTATCAAAGCACTAAATGCCGGAAAGCATGTGCTCTGTGAAAAACCAATAGCGATGAATGCAAACGAAGCCAGATTGATGGCAGATGCGGCACAAGCAAATGATCGACTTTTGGTTGAAGCAGTGTGGACACGATGGCATCCACGGTTTATTCGTATGGTTGAACTTGTGAACAGTGGCGCAATCGGTGAAATTAATTCAATTGACGCATCATTTACGTTTCCGGGCTCACTTGAAGGAAATTATCGTTTAATTCCAGAGATGGGTGGTGGAAGTTTGTTTGATGTCGGACCATATCCGCTTCATGCGTTTTCTGCGCTCACTAACGGTGATTTCACAATGGCTATTGACTCTGTTGAGAGAAATACTGCACCAACCGGCGTTGACATGACGACTCGAGTAGATGCAACAATTAATAGCTCAATCACCGCCCATGCCCTTACTTCCTTTGAACGTGTAGAAGAACAGAAATTAGTTGTGGCTGGTTCTTTGGCAACAATTGAAAACATTGGCAACGATGCTTTCACTTCTTATAGAAATCAAAGTGTGCTAAAGGTCGGGGAGACGATAGAAAAGTTTGCTGCTGTTGATCCATATCAGCTCATGGTTGAAAACTTTGGATCGCGAATTGCGGGTGAACCAAGTTGGATTCTGCCGATGAGCGAAACTATTTGCGTCATGGAGATTTTGGATGAAATTGCGGCCACCAAGGGTGGACCCGTAGCCCAGTAGAAGCGTCCCATCAACTGTTGATCTGAGCCTGTTTCTGGCTTTCTTCATGCTTCGTTAACCTTCTGTTCACTTTTCCTCTGCCTCACATTGCTGGCGAACGGGCATGATCATCCTGTGAGCATCGCTGAAAATCCGGCCCCCACACAGGTACCCAAACCACGTGAGATTACAACCGAACCTCGATTTTCAGATCGGGTTTTTAGGGGAGTAGTTAGTACCGGTGGATTCATCTCACTTGTTGTTCTTGGTTTAATCTCACTTTTTCTTTTGTACAACGGTTTTGGCGTTTTTAGATCTGAAGGATTAAGTTTTGTAACATCTTTTGATTGGGTTCCAGAAAGTATTGAAAACGCTACTGAAGCATCCTATGGAATTGGCGCCATGCTTTACGGAACGCTCGTAATTAGCTTTATCGGTCTATTTTTTGGTTTTCCACTAGCTTTTGGAACAGCGTTATTTCTTTCTTACTACGCACCCGAGTGGATTAAAAAGCCAATGGTGTTGGTTGTAGACATTATGGCTGCTATTCCATCGATCGTTTTTGGTGTTTGGGGATATTTTATTTTGATGCCTCAGGCAGAAGAATGGGCAAGGCTGATCAATAAGTACTTAGGATTTATTCCAATTTTTTCTATGCCTGGAGATTTTTTTACTAGATCACCATTTATTGCAGGACTTGTTCTAGCAATCATGATTATCCCGATTATCACATCAATTTCTCGTGAAGTTTTTGCACAAACGCCATTAGATCGAATTCAAGCCGCATACGCACTTGGTGCAACCAGATGGTCAATGATTCGCGCTGTAGTTATTCCATATGGAAAAGGTGGAGTAATTGGTGGCGCAATGCTTGGCCTTGGTCGTGCGTTGGGTGAGACGGTTGCCGTTTACACAGTTCTTAACTTGGTTTATGACATTAGACCAGAGATTCTACTTAGCGCCGGCGGTTCAGTTGCATCCCTAATCGTGAATAAATTTGGTGAAGCAAATGCTCCAGAGCTAAAGGCCCTTATGGCCGCAGGCTTTGTCCTCTTTGTTGTAACGCTGTTAGTTAACCTGATTGCTAATGTGATTATTAACAGAACGGTTCGTAAGGGATGAGTACTTTGATTGGTAATAAGCCACAGCAACCATTGCCAGATGGCGCATCTATACCAAAGCCAATTAAGCCTTGGAAGCCAACACCTAAGCAGTTGTTGCCAGATTTGCTGGGTGCAATCACCGCTGTAGTCGCTAGTTTGATTGTGGTTGCAGTTGCTCCATTAGCTGGCGCACTAGGTTTGATCGCTACTTTCATCGCAGTTTCAATTGTTGTTGCGTCAACAATTAGTTGGATTCGCCAAGACCGCAAAGCCGCTGCCAACTCAGTATCAACCATCATTATTTATTTCCTTGCAGCCTTTGTGCTTCTGCCTGTTGTGTCCATAATCTTTGAGATTATTCGAAAGGGTGCCCCGGGACTCTCACTCGGAATCTTTTTTAATGACATGTCTGTTACATCATCTGATGCACCACTTAATGAAGGCGGACTTTTGCACGCCCTTGTTGGTTCGCTCTATGTAGTTGCTCTTGCAACAGTTGTAAGTATTCCAATCGGACTTTTAACTGCTTTGTATCTGACAGAAGTAAATGGCAAAGCAGCAGGAGTTGTTCGCTTCTTTGTACAGGCAATGAGTGGTGTCCCATCAATTGTTGCAGGACTTTTCATTTATGCCGTTTGGATGATTTCTTTTGGTGGAACCTACACAACTGCTGCAGGCTCTATGGCACTAGCGATATTGATGATTCCTACTATTGCCCGTACAGCTGAAGAGGTTTTGAAATTGATTCCTACTGATTTGCGTGAAGCAGGGCTAGCACTCGGTGCAACGCAATGGAAAACAGTTGCACTGGTGGTAATTCCTGCAGCAAGAAGCGGACTCATCACCGCAGTAATTTTGGGAGTAGCTAGAGTTGCTGGAGAAACTGCGCCCTTGCTTCTAACTATTGGCGGCAATGATGCGATGAACTGGAATCCATTTAGCGGCAATAACTCGGCGCTTCCTTTCTACATCTGGAAAAATTTCGGCCTAGGAACAGAAACTGCAATTGCCCGTGCTTGGACAGGAATTTTTGTACTTATGGTCGTTGTAATGATTTTCTTTACATTGACACGCTTACTTGGAAATAAAAAAGGGTAAATAGGGTTAATTAGGCTAACAATGAAAAACAAAGGGGAAAAGTAATGTCTCAGATCAAAGTGAACTCGTTAGCATCGGTTGCTTCTGCGAGATCTTCTGAAACATCGTCACAAGGTGTTGGACTAGAGGCACGCAGTATTCATGCCTGGTTTGGTCAAAAACACGTTCTCTCTGACATCTCACTAGATTTTTATTCAGGCACAGTTACCGCATTAATCGGACCTTCAGGCTGCGGTAAATCCACTTTCATTCGCATTCTTAACCGAATGCATGAATTTATCCCTACGGCTGCAATGGCCGGGGAAGTACTCCTAGATGGGAAAGACATCTATCGTTCAGGAGTCGATGTAACAAAAATTCGCTTAGGTATTGGAATGGTTTTCCAGAAGCCAAATCCATTCCCATCTATGACTATTAAAGAGAATGTTCTTTCAGGTCTGAAGTTAGCTCAGATCAAAATCAACAACTCAGATGAGTTATTGGAAGACTGCCTCGTGCGTGCCGGGTTATGGAGTGAAGTGAAGGATCGCCTAGATCAATATGGCGGCACTTTGTCTGGAGGCCAGCAACAGCGTCTATGTATTGCTCGTTCCCTTGCTGTTAAGCCGCAGGTATTGCTGATGGATGAGCCATGTTCTGCTTTGGATCCAGGATCTACGCTTCGAATTGAAGAGACTATTCGCGAACTCTCAGAGACTATGACGATCGTGATTGTGACTCACAATATGCAGCAAGCAGCCCGTGTATCTGATTACACCGGCTTTTTCCTCTCAGATGGCGGCCCAGGACAGTTGATTGAATCAGCCCCAACCTCTCAGATCTTTAGCAACCCTAAAGACAAGCGAACTGAAGATTACGTAACAGGACGTTTCGGCTAAATCTGTTCACCTAAAGTTTGCTTTGTTGTTGGACATCGTTAGTTTGTAGTTTGGCCCTAGTTAGGGCTAGAACCATAGATTTCCCTTGAGCGCCTAAGTAAGACGCTATTTAAATGGGGGAAAAAATGAAATCACGTTTAAGTTTGGCAGTATCGCTGCTAACTGTTACCGCACTCATTGCAGGAACATCACCAGCCTCTGCAGCTGGAACAATTAATGGAAGTGGTGCAACATTTGCAGCTCCACTTATTGATGCTTGCAAAGGTGACTTCACTGCAGCAACTCAAAATATTGTTAACTACCCAGGTGGAGGCTCTAGTAAAGGTCGCACAGACTTTTCAGCCGGAAATCTTGTAGATTTCGCTGGATCAGATGCTCCATATTCTTCTGGAGAACCAGCAAACATTATCTACGCTCCTATTTTTGCCGCTCCAATTTCACTTATGTATAACGTAAAGGGAATTAAAGAAGGCCTATACCTTTCACCAAAGACTATTGCAGGAATCTTCAGTGGAGAGATCACTGTTTGGAATGATCCAGCAATTGATAAAGACAACACACGCACAGTAAAGACTCCTGTTTATGCAACTAAGAAAGTCACAACAAAGGTTAAAGGAAAGAGCGTCACAAACACTGTGCCAGTTCTTGATGCAAAAGGAAATCCAAAAGTATTGCGATACACAACAAAGGTAATCGACTATGCACTACCTCAGACAGCAATCACAGTCTGGTATCGCACAGATGGATCTGGAACTACAGAAAACTTTGGAAAGTTCCTACATGGAACTGCGCCAACTATCTGGACAAAGCCAGGTGCTCCAACATTTACTGCATCAACACCAAAATCAATTGCCGGTCAATTTAACTTCCAAGGTCAATCAGGTTCAGCTGCAGTAGCAGCTGGTGTTGCAGGTAGAGATGGATCTATTGGTTACGGTGAGCTTAATTTTGCACTCGCAAACAAGCTTCCTTCAGCGTTCGTGCAAAACACAGCTGGTGAGTTTGTTGAACCAACAGCTGCAGGAACTTCTGCTTTCTTGGGTGGTGGAAATATTAATGCCAACGGAACTCTCACAGTAGATTTCAAGAAGAAGATTCCAGGTGCATACTCACTTGGAACAGCTTCTTACGGTCTGGCCTATCCAGCGGCTTCAAAGAAGAACGCAGAAAAGCAGGCAGACGTTGCTGCATGGTTTACATATCTTCTTGAGCAATGCCCAGTTAAATTCCCTCAGACTGGCTTCTCAAAGATCACAGGTCCTTTGTATACAAAAGCAAAGGCTCAGATTGCACTGATTAAGTAATCAAAGACTAAAAGAAATAACCAGAAGGGCCGGACTCAACAGTCCGGCCCTTCTGGCTTTTAATTTCAACTATGTTACTTATTCAAATTGCGCTGTGCGATCGCTGCATCCCATTGTTCGCGCAGTGGGTGCTCTGATGGACCAGACTCAGTAATGATGCGCATTAATCTAGCCATGAATTCATCTCGCTTTGAATCCAAGATCTGTTTTTCGGCCCCAGTTGGAACAAAACCATCTAGTTGATCGGCAGTTAATTCACCTTTTCGAACCAACATCATTTCCAAAGCTCTAAGACGAGTAGTTGTGACGTGAAGATCCATGCCAAGTTCTAGAACAAGATCAAATAACTTTGAAACTTGTTGATTGCCAAAGAAATCAAACTCTGCACTCATTAGGCCACCTTCGTTGCTTGCAATACACACCATGGGAAATGCCAATCAGATCGTGTTGGCCAACCTTGTGGACGAAGTCCCTCCGCACGCTCATCAAATGCAACCCACTTAGCATCTTTGAGTCCCAACTTTTCACACACCTCAATTAGGTCGGTTGCAAACAGTGCTCGGAAGTATGGTTCATTATTTCGTTCTGCATGTTCATAAACGGTTGCATCACGAACTGGATCACCCGTTGGCTGAAACTCTAAGAATCGAATTACTCCACCAGGCTTTAGCAATCTTGTTGCTTCTTTAACGGTTTCAACAATTGCCTCGGATGGCATTTCATGCAAAATCATTGTGCCCGTTACCAAATCAACTGAACCATCTGGTAATCCAATTTTTCGGCCATCTTGTTGTTTAAATTGAATATTGACGCCATCGGCTGCAGCCTCTGCGTGTGCCAACTTAAGTCCAGGGGCTGCTAAATCAACACCAATTACTTCTGCATCTGGATATCGAGAAACTAAGGGACGTGTGCTCTTGCCAAAGCCACACGCGACATCAACTACTCGTGGTTTTGCAGGCAAGTCCGGTAGAGCGGTTTGTGCAAATAACTTATGGAATTTATATCCATCGTTATCTCGCAACATAACTATGCGTGCGCCAAATTGATACACATACCCAGAGAGATCATTAGAGTAGAAACTTCCTGGCTGCATATGTATATCAGTCTCTGTGTAGTACGCGGGAAGCTCTAGGGTTGGATCTAGCTCTAACTGCGCAGAAGCCTTTTGTGGAGCAGAGTTCAGTTGCTCCAACAGTTCGTCACTGCATCTAAAGACAACGTCGCTGCCCAATCTCCACATCATTTTTTGGCCGATGCGCTCTAGGTGACTAAACCAAGGATAAAGACCCATGGTCTTTAGAGTGATCTCACCCTCTTGAGGGGTTTTAATCTTTTTGCCAGAGTTATTGAACTCATCTACAAATGCTGGATAGACAGTATCGGCCCATCTTTTGCGCAGAGATAGAATAAAATCTGCACTGGAACGTTCATCTAGAGTCAACATTTCTTCTATGTCACGCATTTGAACCTCCTATATCGCCTACTACTTTTCCTCAAACAATTCTTACTTAGAAGTTGGTCGTGATTGGTATTGACCCATAGGTGCACCAATAACGTTGCCATTAGCAAAAATCTTCTTACCACGTAGCCAGGTATCTGTGACTTTTGCATTGATGGTGAAACCTTCAAATGGGGTGTACTCCTGCTCGGAAAGTGATTCATCTGCCTTAACAACATAAGAAGCATTTGGATCAACTAATGCAATATCTGCGTCAAAACCAACAGCAATTGCACCTTTATTGTTTAGACCAAAGCGCTGGGCTGAGTTCCATGCAGTTAGCTGTGCAATCTTTTGATAGCTCAATTTTCTTGTCTTAGTTTCACTCACAAGTCCTGCCAGTAAGTACTCTGCGCCGCCGAAACCAGATTTGGCAACGAAGACATCTTCCTTTGGAGTGCCAAACTTCGTTTCTTCTCGACAGCAAGCATGGTCACTTGCAACCCAATCGATATTGCCTGCAAGTAGGTGCTCCCACAAGGCTTCAACATCTTCTCTTGGACGAAGTGGTGGATTTACCTTGCCACCAATTCCCTTTGAGTTCTTAATGTCAGCAAGTAAGTGGCCAATCGTGACTTCGCGACGGAAGTTAACGTGAGGGAAGGCCAAGGTCATCTTCATAGCAGCATCAATAGCTTTAAATGATGTTAGGTGTAGCAAGTTGATGTTTGGCAACTCAGTTTCGTGCGCCAAATAAGAAGCTATTGTGATTGCAAGACCCTCGGAGTGTGGTGGACGAGAAAGGTGGTAGGCCTCAAGATCTTTTGGTCGGCCTGACTCTTCAACCATCTTTGTGTATGCAGTCATGATCTCTGCTGTTTCACAGTGCAGTGAAAGTGAGATGCTATCTGCAACCTTTGGCATCTCTTTTCTGGCCTTTTGAATTGCGCGCATGACAAATTCAAAGTGTGCAACGTCGTATCGCTCGCCTTCAGGAATCATTAAAAATTCATTCTGTGAAGTTGAACGACCATGTAAGCCGTAGCTGCCGTAGAACATAAAAATCTTGAAAGAATTAACACCAAATTTACTGATCAACTCCGGGATCTCACCAATGTGTTCTGATGTAAGTGGTGCAAGGTGGAATGCGTAATCCACATAAGCTTTGCCTGATGCTTTTTCCAAAACCTCTGGATAAAAATCTTTATACGCTCCACCTTTATTTAAATAGTATTGACCAGTTCGCATGTATGAAATGGCTGTTGTAACTCCACCTTGTGCGCAGGCTTTACTCTCTGATGCTGTGTCAATGTCTAGTGGGTTGTAAATACCCCAGTGTTGGTGAGCATCTACTACTCCAGGAAATGCGAGCTTTCCTCCCGCATCAACAGTTTCACTTGCCTGTGATGAATCAATATCGGCTTCTAACTTCGCGATCTTTCCATCTTTGATTGCAATATCAACGGCTAATGGCTTCTCTTGATCATGTAAAACAACTAGAGAATTCTTAATAATAAGATCGTATGAAGCCATTGCCGAATCTCCCTTGATTTTTAGTGAGGTGGATAGATCCGAAAGTTTAAGACATGGTTACATGGGTTACAAGAGGCAACTGGCTAAGAATCAATCACGGTAGCGGTTCAGGTTTATAACTTTTTGGAGTCTTTTTAAACCCGCTCAAGTAGTGAAGCCAAATCAGCCAAAGAGGTTTTGTTTGTGGCAAAGTCAAAAATTGTGTGTGCAACCTCACGCGCTTTATCTTGATTGAGACTGGCTCTGACATTGGATTCAAACTTCAGAGCCAGCTCATCATCTGTTAGGGGATTTTGAGGTCCCCCACGGTTTACTAGAACTTTTTCCGTCACAGTTGTTCCATCATTTAAATGCGCAGTCAAGACAGCTGGGAATTGAAATGGAAATATTGCATCACATTCCGCGCTGGCATTCACATTCACTTTTGCTGCCAATGCAAGAATCTTTGGATCATGTGCGGATTCATCTTCAAAGTCTTCATGAAATAATCCCAAACCATTGTCGCGATAAAAAGCTGCAGCAACCGTAAAGGGGCCACTAAATGCAGCGTGATATCCGGATTCTGGTTTAATTTTTGACTCTCTTGGTTCGGCGATAGTTCGCAGAACTGGGGAAGGAACACCAAGATCGATACTTACGATTTGATCTGGAGTTACACCCTTTGCCTTTAATGCCCTGGCAGCATCTATTCCTGTGTGTGTGAAGTGGTTACATGGATATGGCTTGAAGAAAAGATCTGGAAGTACCCAAGAAGTTCCTAATCCATCTGTTATCTCATCAAGATTAACTTGGTCACCGCAATAAGCTTGCATGAATCCAAAGCGACCTTCAATTACAGTCGGAGGCCCAGTAAGTCCGCCCTTTGCAAGCTCTGCAGCCACAACACCGCCATGGGCCGCCCAACCACAGTGCATTCGCTTAACTGTTCCACCTGTGCGGTTGGCTTCAAGTAATCCGGCACCCATGCTTGCTGAAATTCCAATTGCAGATGTGATCTCATCGGCAGTTAACTTCATCAGCATGCCTGCTGCAACTGCAGAACCTAATGTGCCGCAGATTGATGTTGCATGGAAGCCGCGTTCAAAAAACACAGAGTTCCCAAGTTTTCGATCAAATCCTGCCATGC
>Ga0208082_1000333_pt1 | contig 14350 bp, 20 predicted proteins | sample LakMenE09Jun09ns_FD_150683 | JGI IMG/M metagenome (GOLD analysis project Ga0208082, IMG submission 150683) | Freshwater microbial communities from Lake Mendota, WI - 09JUN2009 deep hole epilimnion ns (SPAdes) | ecosystem: Environmental > Aquatic > Freshwater > Lake > Epilimnion/Euphotic zone ... | reverse complement strand
ATGGTCTGTTTGTCTGAAAAAGAAATTTGGTTGCGTTTTTGAATTCGTTGTGCAGTTTTCTTGTTGACGTATATGGCTCCGCGTCTGGCATTGCAACTGGCGCAAGATCCAACTATTCCTGATCTGTCGTATGGGTCGCCCCCGGCTGCTAACTCGACAACGTGATCGGCTTGGCTACTGGGTTTCTTTCGGCACCAGTGGCAGATGGGTTCTTCTGCGAGGACTTGGGCCCGTAGTTGTTTCCATCGTTTGGTGTTGTAGATCGGGTTGTTGGATGGCATGTCAAGAGCATAGGGCAAGGTCAAGGGATACTGACGCCCAAGCGGAAGGGCACCGCTCGGTTGTCGTCGTTTGTCATGGGTTACGCGTGTGGTTTGTGTCCCCCACTATTTAGGGCAAGTAGCCCATGGGAGCCTGTCTAGTTTTGTTCGGTGGACAACCATTCGCAATGTACGTTTGAACGCTGATCGCTCACAATGCGTGAGCGCCTACCCTCGTTGCCGAGTGTTCCCAGAGTAAGGCTCAGACTCTTACAAGGGCTATTGAGCGCCTCTGTGCGCTCTGATGGTGTCAGTTGTGATGGGACGCTAGACGCGCTCAACCAGTCAGGTCAAGCAGGGTCAACTGTTCAGGACGGTTCTGTCTGTAACGGTTCTGTTTATAACCCGTTAACACACCGCTTTTTCGTTGAGCGTGTGTCCTAACCCGATGACAATTAGCGCAAACCAAATCACATTTATTCATTTCAAATAGCAATTGTTCAATGGTCCACTGGTGCAACCTTTGACTAATGGCTTTGGTTTTATGATCAGGATTACGATGGTCAAAGTCAAATACAAAGGTGTTATTGCGTTCTACTTTTTTGTCACAATCCATGCACGCAATCCGAGCGACCTTTTGGTTAATTAGCCATTGCTTGCGATCCTCTTTCCTGACAGAGGGAGCCTGACGAGGAGCTCGTGGGCGTGACCCATTCCTTGCGCGACTCCAAGCAGCGTTTGCTTCTTTGCACATTTGACACGTTTCGCCACGTCTTAAATGGTAATTGTATTTTGCCTTTGTTCCGCAAATTGCTTTTGTGCCGGGCAAACGGCCTGATCCTTGACCGCCCATCACTCAGGTCCCCATGCCAAGCGTTGGCTGATCTTTTCTAGGTCTTTGGGCCGCCAGACGTGGACCTCTTGCCCTGCGTCCTCCAGCGTGTTGATCCAATCCCATTGAGCGTCAGAGACCACACCTTTAGGGGCTTTCAATTCGACAAAGATGGTGCCTCGGGTTGCGTGTGACATGACAAGATCGGGGAATCCTTGGTCGCCAGTGTTGGGTGTGATCCATCTACCCGGTCGAATCTGTGCAGGTTGGGTGTGCATAACTTTCCAGCGGTGCAATTTAGCCAAGGTGATGACAGCCTTTTGGAATTCTGCCTCGGATGGGTCAGCCACCGTTCATCAGCCTGTCTATGATTTCGGACGCTTCACGTTTTGTGGATGGTGCTTGCCCTTGGTAATCCTTGGCTCGAAGCATTGCCATCTGTTTTGGGGTTGGCGGTTCGCTGGATGAGCCAAGGGACTGTGTGCGTGCGGGAGCTGCACTGTTGGTGGATGTCGGGCTTGTTAGTACGGCGGGCCCGACCGACTCGGATTGACGATTGCGAACTTCCTCAAACGACGCCAACTTAGGACCGAACGACATCATCAGCCCGAGGACACGCCCGAGAGCCGATGTGCTTGCGTTCATTTGCTCGCTGTCACGGGTGAATGAGGTCTTGCCGGGGAATGGTTCGAAGCAGGTTGCTTGGCATGGGATCGGATCGTCGGGTGTACGCCATGCCTGCATCGTGACGCTGATGAATGTTTTGTCGTCAATGCTGATGATCTCTGGTCGGTTTTCCATGATCCTAAGTTCGGGCCAGCGTTCTAGTGCAGCCGCGAAACGGGTTGGTACGTCTACATAGTTTGAGAGGTCCATTATGATTCCATGTCCTTTAAGTGTCGGGCCTGTGCAGGCGTTTGGTTTTTCAGTTGGTTAACAACTCGAATCATGGAAACACAGCGAGCAGTTTCCTCAACTGTCATTCCTTTAAAGCCGAACTCCTCAGCGCATTTGAGACATATGCCTCGTAACTCGGTACGCATACGCATATCAGCCGAATTGAAACCGCACGCACAAATATCACAATTCACTTGAAACCTCCGAGCCTCATGGCCACGATCGCATCTTGAGTTGACCGGGTGAGGTTGGACAGATAAATGCCGTTCTCCTCAGCGACATAAGCCAACTCAAAAAGCGCCTTTCTAAGCATCGCCACGTCGTCTCTAAGGCGTTCAATCTCCCAAGTCGCCGCCTTCATAGCGATCTCCGCTTTTGTGATAAGAGCGGTCATTTCTTGGATTTGGGTCATCATGGTCGGGGCTCCCTAATTTGTCTGTATTTGCCGTCACGGTACACCAGCGGTGTGGCTGGGATCGTGTCGGATTGTAATTGTCGGCGTTCTTTCCATGTGAGACCGCCCCAAATTCCGTAGCACTCCAACTGTGTTGTCGAATACTTGAGGGATTCGGCGAGACAAGACGGCCTGACGATGCAGGTCGCGCAAACGGCTTTTGCTTCAGCGATTTTTTTGCGTGAGTACCGCTCGCCCGGTTCAAAAATGAACAGGTTTAGATCCATGCCTTTGCAGGCGGCGTGATCCCACCAGCGGTCTAGCACAGTCGCCAAGGTTTCCATCCGCAACCGCCTGTTTCAGCGATGTCGGAATAAAGCAGGTAGGCAAACCTGAGGTTAAGTGTCGGGTCTGACATAGATTCTTCCATTGGCATATTAAAAACTTGTTCCACATAAGAACGATGGATCTCGTTAATTTGTGCGATTCCGTGATCCGAACCGTTAAACGATGGGTGTGTGTAACTGACGTTGAGGCATCGGGTTTCTTTCCAAAGTAGGCGACCTAGTTTTTCTAATGTCTCGGTGTTGTTGGGCCAGCCGACCGTGATTGCAGTTTGGAACCATTCTTGGCATTTAGTGTCCGGGTCAAAGTCGGCAAGTCGAGTAAACGGAACAGTGCTAGTCGTGCTGGTCGTCGTGCTGGTCGTTGTTGCTGTGAGTTCCTCAGCGCGGTCTGCAAGTTGTTGGGGTGTCAACATCCCGAGCGTGACCGTTGAGGGCACAGGGAGAGTCTGAAGGGGTTCTGTGTTGCCTTGGACGCCAGTGATTGCCCATAAGGCACACAGGGCGTAGGTTGTGATGCTGATTATTGCTAGTCGTTTAAGATTCATTTAGTAGTCCTCTGATAGGTCCGCAACGGATTTGCGGGTGCTGAAGAATCCCTCCAGCATTGGTTTTTGCATGATCTCTCGGGCCATGAAAGCGCGATAGTTGTTGTTGAATTTAAATTCGCTACTGGGGTCATTTGTGATGGCGTGTTCGTAGCGCAAGACTTCGATAAGGGCGGCGATGCCGTAATGGGTATATCCGCGGTGCATCAGCTGATAGCACATTTTGGTAAGGGTCGGCATGACCCACGGGTTTGCCTGTTTAAAGGCTTCATATTTGAGCATCTCGGGTGTTTCCACGAGAACGTCAAAAAGGGATTGTTGCATTGCTTTCCTCCTGCGGTCGGGGTCCACCTATCGGGGGACGCACTTGGTTGCCAGTCATTTGACCGACTCCCAAACCGAATGTCAAGGCACTACGCAAAGATTTTGGCGAAAGCCTTTTCTATAGCGGTTTGGCTGTCCGCAATATGTGGTGCCAATTCAACGTGAGTCCAGTCCCCACCGGGTGTGCCAGCGTTCTTTTGTGGGGTCCATGCTTTCCATGCGTCACGGTCGCATCGGTAGCCACCGCCATATTTGGTCAGGTTTGGGATCGGGCAACCTACGCCGTCGTAGCAGTGAATTTCTTCTATGCCCAAAATGTCGCGGTGAGTGAACAGGAAGTCGACCATGGCTTTGCGTGCGTCTGCGTTTTGTTTGGCGGTGCCTTTGCCTTTGAGGTCTACGGCGCGCCATGTTGCGTGAACGCTTAGGTTGGCTGATCCGCGCATTGGTCGGTTGGCGTAGATGCCCAACGATTTCATGCCAAACAAATATTCCATGAATTCAACGAACCTTTTCGTACCGGGTCGTTCTGTAGGGTGGTTGCCGTCTTTGTTGCCTGTGTACGGTCTAGATGTCATTGTCTTTGTCCTTGTCCTTGAGGCCGTTGGATGCTAATAGCCCTGTCAACGCACCAGCCAAAACGAGGAGAACGCTTGAGAGGGTCTCCCATGACTTGGAGTCGTTCGGTGACACTTCAAGAGGCTGTACGACAAATGTCAGTGAGTACAAGATCATGCCGACTGACATGATGAAAGTGAGTGATAAAGCGACTCCGACCATGAGGACGAGGCGCGCTTTAATCTCTGAGTTGGTGAGTCGTTTTCTCATGGTGTGGTTGCTCCTGTTGAGGTGTCACATCTGGGCGCTGTGGGTTGAGTTTCGCAGTTGCCTCGAACGCGATCTGTGCATGAGGTGATCACGAAAGTCATTGCGATGATGAGAGCGGCGGCGACAATCAGGCTTTTCATCAGGCTGGGCCAATATCTTCCACTAGAAGAAACCCGATGATTGTTCCCGACCTTTGAGCCTGACCTGTACCAGAACTACATTGCAGGGTTGCAACAAAGTTTTGAGTTCCAGCAGTCAAAGTAACTATCGCTTGACACATTCCGCTAGTCGGGATTGCGGTACTCGTAGACTGGTTTAATTCTCTAACCTCGTTTTGAACAGCACCTGCAAGGTTTGTGAGTCGAATCCTCAAGGTAAAAACTGCGTTTGCGCCTGCGCTTGCCAAACTAGGTTCTTGATATGTAATGCGGTAATAACGGTTTGCGACAGCGGTAAACGATGAGCCAGTAATCATTACTTCTTCGGCAGTGACTGTTGCATCGGTGGCAACGACACTGTTGTATGCCATGATTCCACGAGGGAAACGATTCTGCTGTGCAGCTGTCAGAACGGCACCTGACGAAAAGTCTGTGTTTGGGTTGATAGCCATATTTCTCCTTTACCAACCTAAACGGCTGGTGTCTAAAATACCTAGTAAAGTTGAATCAAGTGTAAAGAATTGGTAGTACTGAAGCGGGCTCATATCAAAAGTGACTGTTGTTTGTTGCGGTGTTACGTTGAATGAGTAACCCTCAACAACAACATCAACTGCGGTGCTCACTCCGCCGGGTGGCGTGTAATTTAATGTCACAATCCTTGAAGGCCCATTAAAATTTGCAAAAAAGTCGTCTAAAGCAGTTTGATTTTGCGCTCTATCGGTAAACGAACAACTGAACCTGAGCGACGCAGGTTCACTAAAAGTATTGGCGATCCAACTAGCGTTCCCGTTTGCTTGAGTGGCGTTATAGTCAACGGTTTGGCTGGAATAAAAAGAATTTCCATAAGTTGAAACAGAACTAGCATTTGACACCGTTTGATCTGCCACACCAGTGCTACTAATAGTCGCATTGTTAATAAACTGCAAACCGTTTTGGATTCGATCAAAAGACTGATACCCAATTTGTGTAGCGGTGGCGGTTCTGCCTAACTCTATTGATAATGGAGTATTAAAAATATCTTCATTTCTTCCCCTTATACCAAGTTGGCTATCAAAAATAAATAGATAGCCACGTTCAGTTGTAACAGCCAAATTCACATAATTTGCAACTGTTCCTGTGTAAGTAATTGCTGAACCGATTGAAGTGGAACTATCACCGATACCGCCAAAAATTAAGTCTGTTGGAAGTGGGCCACCAGCACTAGCGTTTAAGTCTAAGCATTGTTCATTAACTTTGTCTTGCGGGATCACATACGATTTTGCTTGAACACGGCCCGCTCGACTTAACCAGTCCGCACAAATAAGGGTTGCCGTGTTTAGTCCAAGATCACCCGGTGCATCGTTAAAGTTAATTTCTTGGACCCAAAACCTATATTTAAAATTAGAAATGTTATCAACAATTTCACAGTTGATTTCTGTTCCGTAAGCAATCGTTGACGCATAATCGGCGGCGTTGTTAATTGTCAGATTGAGAAATTTGCCTGAGTAAGTGTCAAGATATTTTTCTCGTCCAAAACTAAAGTTCATAGACAGAACTTTGTCGGTGATATCAACGGCACCTCCACCTGTGCCTGTTTTGATTCGCCAAGTAAGTTTGGTCATTACATAGTCCGAGTGTTCACAGGCACAGGGCCCGACTGGCGGACATAGGTTTGCAACGCTCGAACAACCTCATTGGGGTCGGCTGAAGTGACCGTGATGTTGATTGTGCCACCCCCACCCATTGCGTGGTTTGGTGTGATGTTGCCCGCCGATGAAGGGGTAAATAACTCTGGTCCCTGCTCACCAACAAGATAGGTGTTGTTACCCATGACCGGACCGCCGAGGGCTCGCGCGGGCAACGTAGAAATACCGGCAAGGTTAAGAGCGTCCGCTGGGCTGAGACCGCCATATTCGGCACCTCGGGCGATCCATTCAGCCAACTCGATAGCAGCTGCTGGACCCTGAGTTTTGAAACGAATCAAAATTTCTTTGGACGAAATGTCACTCATACCGCCAGAGATCGCCGCTAAGGCCGTAACAAAGTCAAGGGCTTTTTGTTCATAGGCGTCAATGTCGGCTTGCCTACCTGAACCAAACGCAAGTTTGGCGGCGGCTTCAAGTTCTGCAAGTTTAATTTTGGCTTGGTCTAACGCAACTTCTTGTTCAAGGTTGTCTGTTAAAACTTTCCAAGCGTTGTCGGCATTCATTAACGCAATGCTCATACCGTCCACCGCGTTATTGAACGGCAGAATGGCATCTAATCGGGCTTGCTTTATGGCTGTTTTAAAATTGTCCGTGTCCTCTCGAGCCAACACCATGTCGTCAGCAAAAACAGGGATCACTTCTTTTTCGTCTGAGAACAAATCAAACACAAAACCAGCAGCACTGCCTAATCCGTCTAATGCAGTACTAACAAGCGCAATAGGACTGCTGATTTTGCTTATGGCAGTTGTAAAAATTGAAACACCGGGCAAATCAGATATCCAACCGCGAACATCGTTGATTGACCCAAAGATTTTAGCAATATCGGTTAACATTGGAACTAAGGATTGGCCAAGGGATAGTTTGAGGTCCTCCATAGCATCATTTAAATCATCCATGGTGTCACGAAACTCTTTGGCTTTTTTGAGTTCTTCGGCACTAATGACTTTTGTATCCGAAACCTTGCCCAAGGCAGCATTAAGATCGTCGGCACCCATTTCAATAAGGGTTGACATTGACTGCCAGCCCTTGCCAAGCAGTTGGGCCGCAACTTTGGCTTTTTCCGCTGGGTCTTTAATGCCTTTGATTCGTTCAATAGTGTTTAAAAATGTTGCGTTGACGTCTAAAGAACCGTCAGCCAAATAAACAAGATCAACGCCAAGTTCACGCACTTTGTCTGGGTCTGCACCAATGGTTTTGTTGAGGCGACCGATAGCAGTCGAAACGGCGTCAATCGGAATTCCGATGTCGCCTGCAACTTCCATATATCGGGAGGCGTCTTCGATTGCTAAACCTGTGGAGGTAGCAAACTTTTCGGCACCTAACGCCAAATTTTGAAAAGCCTGAACACCTTCCATAGCAAATTTGGCTAGAGCAATACCTCCAGCAACCGCAAAAGATGCGGCGTTAGCGGCTACAGCATCTAAAGCAACTTTTGAGCCAGCCTTAAATTTGCCCATGCCACCCTGAGCGTCACCGACGGCAGTTTTGAAATTACTGAAAGCAGCTTGAGCGGCTTTGATGCCTTTGTCTTCAAGGCTTGTGATGATGGGAATATTGATTGCCATTAGATTTTCACCTTCATCAATTCTTGATTAGCTCGAAACACGACCGCTTTAATTGTGTCATTCATTTCACGCTCAACACTAGCAATCGTCTTCTCGGCGTTCTTCCACATAAACCGTGACGGGTCACCCGGTAGCGAACGGGCAAAAGTTGGGCGCTGATATTTTGGTTCACGCCTAGAAGTAGTGCCACCAGCCTTGCCAGCCATATCCACAATGGCGACAGGTGCGCCCTTAGTAACAATGCGGACGATATTGACAGCCGTTTTGGTGGACGGCCCATTGAGCCCACGGCGCGGTTTGCGCGTGTCAATTTTAATGACTGCGTTCTTACGGTTGGGCCACCCGGTGCGCCCGTTGTGAGCCATTCCAGATAGCGGAGGCGACGAAGGAATTGACTGGTTAATCTCAGACAACATCGGTTTCAAAATGTTGCGGATGTCTTTGTTCAATTCCTTTTTAAGTGAAGGGTTGATTTTGCCAAGATCACGCAAAGTCGAGGCCACACCTTTCACCTGAATTGTCATCGCTTATGTTTCGCTTTCTCGTTTTCCTCAACCAGCAAGCGAACCATCTCATCCACAACCGACGCTGGACACTCCATCAAATCCAATGGACTGATGCCTGTCCTAATTGCCAGCTGCGCTATGAGGTTGACTGCGCGTCCTGCTTGGGTTTCTCTTTTGGGACGAACGTGATGTCCCCTACTTTTTCAACCCACTTGGGGAACAGTTCCACGATTACGCCACTCGAGCGCACCGCGTCCCATGCCAACCAAGCCAAAGCCTTGAATTTCATGTTTTCTAGAAACTGCCCGACGGATAACTGTGGGTGATGATCCTCCCACCTGCACGCCACACCATAAGTAATTGGTGCCTCGTGTGTTTCTCCGTCGAGCATCTCTACTCGTAACGTCATACCAATCATGTCGGGGTCCTTTGGTTGTGTTGGTTAGATCAGGCTACGGCGCGGACCCAAGTGCCACCAGTGCCCGTAACGGTCATGGTGTCAAGGGAGCCGACGGTGCTTGAAATCGGCATAAACGACGAGATCATCATGTTAGAAATCGTATAAATCGGATTGCCGGGTGCAGCGACACCGCTATCTGGTGCCACGATGACGGTGGTGTCACCGTCGCCAACAACATCTGACAAATACTTTTCCACTGAGGTTGCGCCGTACTCAAGAAGCACAGTTGCCGAAACGCTGACCGTTTGAAGGCCAGCGACAAACTTGTGTCCAGTGGCTCCCATGACGGTTGCCTCAAGCGAGTCAAAGCCTGCTTCGAGGGTGATAGATGAACAGTTGAGTGAAATGTTGTTTGCGCCAATGGTGATTTGTCCACTGCCTTGGTAAACGATTGCCATGATGTTTTTCCTTTGTTAGTTAGCGTGTCGCTGTGAGTTTGATAGTGAGGTCGTAACAGGGGAGGTCTTGCGACCCGATCGTTGCGATGGATGGTTGTCCCGAGATGACTGCAATGTCTGACCCGAGAATTTGATCGGCGACGCCGAGTATGTAGTCGCTGGAGTCTTGGTTGCCGGGTGGCGATCCAAGGATTCGAATAGTGATTGTGACGTCACTGACTTTGGATGTTGGGTTTGCACCGTACGATTCAAACGACGGCAACTCAATAAAGACGCTGAGCGGTCGTGCGTTGCGTGGATCGGTAACAGGCTTGAGCCCAAGGGCCGTGAGCGATGCGGAGACCGTGTTGATCGCGTCTGTGAAAATGCCAGCCATGTTAAGCGCACTGCGATCTCTTAACGCCAAGCAACTGGTTGACTCGACCCAAGGTCATCAACGGTGGTCCGCTCATGTCACCAAACGACGCATAACTGTCTCCAGTGGTCCCGCGTTCCCTGTAACAACCAGCAGCATATAAAGTCGTACCGAGCAGTACGGCCGCATCTGGTGCACTGGTCAAATTATCGTGGTATCCAGCGGAGACCCTGCGACGAAAACACCATGAGTTCGCAGCTGCTACACAAGTAGTTAGGAAAGCGGTGTCATTTGCCGTGGCCGACGAGATCCCGAGAAACTCTTGCACTGCTGCGACCGTGGTCCATGTGCAGGACTGGGTCCAAGTTACGGTTCCAGTCGCTGCAGATCGCGAATAGTTATCGAAGTTTGATTTGACAAGTAGTTGATTCGTGATGGTGACTTCATAATCAAAAATGAAATCACCTTCAACACTGACACCAACAAACCCAAAAGTAGGGACAGCCTGAACGATGTAAGTCGCATCAAAATTGTTTCCTACTCCTGCAACGATGATCGTTTGACCGATCGTGATATCGGTTGCCTCGAGAGTCTGGATCACGGCGTAGTCGTCTACACGCTGTGCATGCGTGACGGTGAATACGGCCATGATCCAGTTCCTCTCTTAGTTTTCGTCTATCAGACGAAATCGGCCTTAATGGCAAGTTCTGGGGAAACGACTTTACTTGCCCAGTACCCGCGCACTGCGATCTGCCTGCTGAGTTGTGAGGGCTGTTCCACGGAAATCAGGCCCTTATTCAATTCAAACGATTCAAGGGCACGCGGATCAAGGATGGTCATGCCAGCCGAGGTCAAGTTGCGGTCAACCACAACGCGCAAACCGAAAGCAAACGCACCCTGTGTCGAAGCGACATTGAGTGAACCGTATGCGTTCATTGGGCCCACCTGTGGGAACAACGGACGGTCAGCGGTATCGGACAAACTGCCCATCAACTTCCAGACGTTTGGTGACACAGCGAGGACGGACGGCAAGTTGCCATTCGAGCCAGTCAAGATGTCAGCGGCGGCGGTGTACATCCACTCAACCCAGTAAGCCGGGTCAGCAAGTGATGCGTTTGCAAAGTTGTTGCTGTTGGTGACGCCAGTCTGCAATTCTGAACAAGCAAGCAGGTCGGTGCGGTCCATGTAGACGCGCATCATGTCGTCAAGCAACGGTCCTAGTGCTTCAGGCTGTGACCAGTCAATTGCGGCTTCGCTGATTTCAACATAGCCACCCTGAATTGTCTTGGTGATCTGCACGTCATTGATTTCGAATTGTGACGCGGTAATGGTCGTGTTCTGTGTGGCAGTGCCCACTGAGTTGTGGACGGAGACCACAGGTCTGATAAAAACGGAGCCTCCCTGCGGCATGGGTCGCAACGTGGTTGCATCTACCAACGGGCGTGAACCGACAAACGTGTTCACCACATTTTGAATGATGGGGGTCGGAATCACACCGGGCAAATCAGGCGTGGTCACGTTTGGAGCGGCGGCACGGATGTTTTCGTTAAGTTGTGCAAAATCACTGCCACCGCGTACGAATGCTGAGATGTATTCGCTTACGGACGGCAATTTGAATTCGCGCTTGGCGGTTGCATAGATCGGTTGAGTCGCGATTGCGGCTTCAACGCTTGTTGGTTCTGACATGGTTTCATCCTCCTCGGATGGTGTTGTTGGGGTTGTTTCTGTTGGGATTTCTTCTTCGGGTTCGTCGGCCTGAGCCACGAGGTCGCGTATTTCTGCGCCCGAGAACGCTGGTACGGCGACCAAAGACAATTCGACAAGTGAAGCGCGAGTGACAACGGTGGCTTTAAGTTCTTTGTCGTAATACGACTCCTGAACTTCTGCGCCAACACTGACGGCATCATAGGCACCCGAGCGGATAAGTTCTACGGCATCCGAACTGGCCCTTGTCTTTGCGAACGTTGCCGTGAAGCCAAGTCCCTCATCCATATCGGCAAGAGCGTTAACGGTTCCACGCAACTGCGTTAGATCGTGTCCCTCAATGAGTTTGGCGGCTTTTTGATTGACATCAAAAGCGCCTCGCTCAAACGCGACACGCTGACCGCCTAAAACGGTTGCGGTAACTGGAGCCCACGGGACTGCGATACCAGAGATAGACGCGGGTGCGTCACTATCTGATTTTGCGAAATCCAATGTGGGTAAATCGGCTGTAAGTCGAATCATGCCATTTCCTCTGATCTGCGTTCTTCTGCTGATGGTTCGTAAGCAACTTTTGACAAGTCGTTTTCTTGTAGGTAGTCGTCAACATCAAATTCGACATAACGGCCACGGGGCAGAATGTTGTTCATTGACAATGTTTGTTCAATGCAATCCAAATATTGTTTAGCGCCGAACAAGTACAAGTCTTGTCGTGCGGACTGTGCGTTTTGGTATGTGTAGCCTTGTACGCCGATCCCCAGTAAATAAGCGGGGACGGAAGTCAACCTGCTGAGTTCAAGTGCTTGGAATTGACGACTTTCCACCAATTGTAGGCGATTTGGGTCCGCCGAATATTCCTTGAATGTGACCACGCTATTTAAGGCGCCAATGGCACCTACCTGTCGAGCGTTACGCCAAGCGGCCGCAAGTTCCGAAAGATCCTCAGCCGACATCGGTTCGGATGCGTCGGTCTGCTGAAGCCACCCAGCCGCAATCTCATTGACTGCAAAACGATCAGCGGATTGCTGAAGTTTTAGGGCCGTAGAAATTGCGCGGTTGCCCGTGTATAGCAAACCTTGCGACGGTGCCAAGAACTGGATGACGTCATCAGTGTTTAACTGGATGCCATTAAACATGATGTCGTTAGACGGTCCGAAACGCTGGGCGGTCTGCTGGTCGCCCAGACTGACCATTGCGGCGGGTAGCCATTCAAACGAAAGCGGACGGCCAGTAGCGGACGACCGTGAGGTGACATACCAAAAGCCCTGCCCCCACAAAATAAGGTCTGTTACCAACTGAGAGAAAATAAAGTTTCGAGTCACGCGAGGATCGGGCTGATCCATCCACGATTCGTTTTCTAAATAGATTTCTTCATAATCTTCACCCGTCCACTGGGTGGTGTAGTGCTTAAGTTCCAAGCAGCCGACCATTGACGCGATCATCTGAATTGAACGCGAAATGGTCGGCACAGACAAAGCGAGTCGTTGCAACTCCCCGACAGAGTACGCGTAAAAATCGCCGATCTGCGCGGCTGAACCAGCCGCGGCCTGAACGGGAGCAGACGCAAACGCGGGGGTCGCATTAACTTTCTTGCTACCGAAAAGAGCCATCACTAGCGAGTCTCTCACATATTTTGTTCTGTGTTAAGTACCCTCAGCCAAAAGCGAAAGCGGCACGCGACGACCGTACTGGTTTGGAAGCAAGCATGATTCCCCACACTGCGCAACGCGCCAACTCGATCGGTCCGGGTGACTTTTGCGAACTGAGAACTATGGACCCGCCCGTTTTGACGGCGACGCTTCGGGCAAAATGTTCGGCCAGTGCAATGTCGCCAGTGTGGTGGACGCGATCCTCAATAATCATTGAGCGACAAGCCGCAGTCCATTTGAGCAGTTCGGCATATCCGACGATTTGCATTCGACGTCGCAGGTCTGGGGGGCAGTGAATTTCTAGTGATGGGGTGACCGCAAGTTTGACGGTTTGGTCGTGCATAATCCGCACAACTTCCTCCCACATTTGTGCAGCTGATTCCACGACGAAGGCGACCGAGACAATGACGCGCCCGTCATCAAAAGCGGTTGAGATTCCGACATAGCGCGAGTCATCAACTGATGAGTCAATGGTGAGCCACTGGGTCGGTGGTGCTGGTCGGTCGGATTTGCGGTCGTTCCACAGGTTGATCGGCAAATAAGAATTGGTGGAATCCACCCACAGATTCAAGTGGCCTCGAATGAACGCTTGACGGTTCGGAGAGTCAAACGCCAACTCTAAAGCCTTGGCCGTGATCGTCGTTCCGAGCGCAGGGTTACTCCAGCCCCAATATGACCGATCTTCTAAACTTACCCCGGGTGGCAATGACCACTCAGCGAAATAGAGCGCAGTCGGTTGGCCCGAGTCAATCGCCGCGATGCCTTGCTCTCGAAGTTGCAACAACACTGTTGATCCTTGATCGCCAGCAGTTGAGAACATCATCATCATCGGATTCTTGACCGCAATCTGCGACGGCCTCAAAGCCGTAAACACAACATCGGGTCCAATGTCCCAAACCTCATCCACCAACAGAACCGACGCAGTCAACCCGTGAGCGTGAGCGGACGCCGCAACAACCGAAATAGATGAGCCGTCAGGAAAATTGATTCGCTCGTCACCGTTCTGCCAACGAACCTTGCAATCAAAGTTTTCAAGGTCGCGGACAACATCCCGAAACAAGGCCATGCTTCGACGCTTCTGGTTAGCGACAATGACAATCGTCTGAGGCTCACGCCGAGCGGCCGCATACTCGGTAGCCATAAACCCAGCAACCGCACGCATTACCAAACTCTTACCGTTCTGACGTGCCGTAGAGATACACGCCTCACGAAACACAAAGTCGCCGTCAGCATCCACAGTCAAAGCGTCGTTCACGATCCGCTGTTGCCAGTCCATCAAATCAATATTGAGAACGCGCTTAGCCCACAAGGTCAGGGCAGGACCAAACGAATCACCCGGTGGAACAGGCGTGACCAACCGTGGCTCGATCCGACCAGATATCGCTGAACCACCGCTGGTTCGGGCTGGTTCAGACTGGTTCCTGCTAGTTGAGGGGATTTTAAGGT
>Ga0208082_1000331_pt1 | contig 14414 bp, 13 predicted proteins | sample LakMenE09Jun09ns_FD_150683 | JGI IMG/M metagenome (GOLD analysis project Ga0208082, IMG submission 150683) | Freshwater microbial communities from Lake Mendota, WI - 09JUN2009 deep hole epilimnion ns (SPAdes) | ecosystem: Environmental > Aquatic > Freshwater > Lake > Epilimnion/Euphotic zone ... | reverse complement strand
TTGTAAGCTATGAATGGATAGTATCGAGTCCCTTCAATAGTCTGAAGCGAATAGATGACTGGCGTAGCATACATCAGTAGCTGCACACCGAAAGTGATGAGGAAAATTAAATCTTTGTATTTAGCTGTCATCGACGTGACGATCATACCGAGCCCCATGCCCAGATTGAATAATATTAAAATCAATAAAGGCAATAATAAAACAGTCCAAGAAATAGAGAATTCAAACTGCCCTGTGACCACCATATAACTATAAATAGCAAAAAACAAGCCGAGTTGTATTAAGAGTTTGAGCAGGTTGGATATAGCCTTGGCGGCTGGAGCTATGATTCGTGGGAAATAGACCTTGCCGAAGAGTTGTGCATTTTCTCTAAATGTAGCAGCAGTATTATTCAAGACATCTGCGAAATAATTCCACAATACCACCCCTGATAAATAAAACAATATTTGCGGTTTGCCATCTGTAGAGAGTTTGGCTATTTGTCCAAATACAATCATATAGACAATTGTCGTGAGTAAAGGCTGAATAAAAAACCAAAGTGGGCCAAGTATCGTCTGCTTGTAAAATTGTACAATTTCTCGCTTGACAAACATGCGCAGCAAATCACGAAATTTCCATATCTCCTTTAAATCTATCTGAAACAAAGACGACCGGGGTTCTATCACTAAATCCCAGTAATCCTCTGAATATTGCTCCATTTTTTTTACCTCTTCACTTCCCATACGAATCCTAAATCTTCTATGACTAATTTAATTGAATTTTTATTGAGTTCGACTACTGTAGCTTGTTTGCCTTGAAATACATAGTTGGTCAAATGCAGAGTATCGCCTAATTTCAAATTATCCCACTCACTTTCTTCGAACACTTTTTGACTGAGATAATCCTGAATCTGATCGAGTTCGGCCTTTTTTATGACGGCCAGTTTACCCGTCGTGGAGCTATGGACATAGTTCAAAACGCCATCTGTACGGAGTATATCAGGATTCTTGGAGACTTCGGCAGCTACGAAGATATAAGATTTCAAGAGTGGTTCTTCTACTTTTTTCCATCGATCGCTGTATTGTTTTTTGACAACACATAGCGGCAGATAAACTTCGTAGCCCTTCTGCGACAAGCGTTCCGCTACTTTTTTCTCCGTTCGCGGTTTGAGGTAGAGAGCATTCCAGTTTTCTGTCATCTTTGTTTTTATTTCTTAGCGAACACAACTCCGTCACATGAGTCCCAGAGAACAACACAGAGTATGACTACACTCTACAAATATAATAATAAAAGAGCGAATCCATATTATATAAACATGAATACTATTTTATCTCTAAAAATTGTTTTTCGAATGAAGCAGAAAAAACGGCTAGTGGCGGATTTTGAAAACGAGCTTAGCCATACTACCCTCGCCGAGCATAGCCATATGAGCTACAGTGGGGTCTATAATGGCAAAATAGCCTTTGGCCAGGGTCAGTTGTGATATATCCTCCTCATCATAGAGCGCATAATCATTTTCGGGATCATACTCTTTGGTTAAGTTTTTACACTCGGAGATTTCTTTGAAGGCGATGATCTCATCATCCGTGAGGGGAATATGTATATCAATCCACTCTCTGTGCACCTCTAGCACACCTTCAAAGTCAGATTTTTTTTCGCCTTGATTTTTCATGATGTATACATTATCAGAAACATCGTTTTTTCCACTCACTAAATTATCAAATCCTGTGTTTTGAATAAAATCTACAGCTTCCTTCAAATGAGGATAGACAGAAGTATATATCGAAATATTTTTTAGGGAATTGATTATCATGATAAAAGAATTAAAGTTGCTTTAGAACCGTGCGAAATGCATGGAATTTCTCTCCAAATTTTTCCTTGCCTTTGCTCCGCATGAGAGGGGCATGGATATTGATATAATCGAAATAGCGAGACATATCGGTCGTCACATATTGAATATTATAAGATGAACCATCTCGTTCATCTTCTGCCAATACTTTAAAAAATCGAAAGGAGTCAAAACAGCCTGTAGTCAACACTTCTTGAATATGTTCTTCTTGAAGCCATTGCACATAATTTTGTTCTATATCTTGATCAGGCTTTACTGTGACGCTATATACTATGGACATGTAACAGTTTTAAATTTTAAGTTATGAGTTTTAAGTTTCAAAAACCTGGAAAATCTATTATACCAAATAATTTGGTTATAACTTCATATTTAGATGATGTAAACTCTATAAATAAACTAGTTGTTTAAACCCAAGTCATGGGACGAGTTCTATATTATCTACAATATACTGCCCTGTTTCTTTATTTTTTTCTAAATAGCTATCTCCTCTCCATGGCAGTGAAGAATTGTACTGAACATAATGCACCTTTATCTTCTTGCCAATGGCCGCATTGAGTTTAGCTGTGACTTCGGTATCTGTAGTAGAGAAATAAAAGAAATTGTTTGAAAGCTGATTCATTGTCGGCACAACTCCTGGCATGAGAAGCTCCCCTTCATGCGTTTTAAAGATGGTACCCTTTGTCGAAAATTTATTTAAGACGCCCTCTCTATATCCGTCGCTATATACAAAGAAATAATTCCAGTAAACAAAACCAGCACCAATAATGAACACTGATAAAAAACCTAAGCCTAAATACTTCATAATTGAATATTTTAGTAAATCTACAAAATTAACATGCAATCTCCATAAGTAAAAAACTTATAATTTTTTTCCATGGCTTCCTCATAGGCTTTCATGATTAGATCAAAGCCCGCGTATGAACATGCCATGATCTGTAGGCTAGATTTAGGCACATGCAGATTTGTCAATAAACAATTCGCTACTTTAAAATCAAACGGTGGATAGATAAAAAGATTGGTCCAGCCATCGTATGGTTTTACATCGCCAGTGCTCGTTACAGAACTTTCTAATCCACGCATGATGGAAGTACCTACAGCCAGGACTCGCTTTCCTTCTTTTTTCGTTTTATTGATATTATCTGCCAATTTTTCTGGTATATGTACATATTCTGCATCCACTCTATGCTTAGATAAATCTTCTACATCGATAGTTCTAAAAGAACCTAAACCTGTATGCACGGTCATTTCTCCAAACTCTGCACCCTTTATTTCAAGGCGTTTCATAATTTCTTTGGTGAAATGAAGACCGGATGTAGGGGCCGCTACAGCACCTATCTCCTTAGCAAAAATAGTCTGATAACGCTCTTTATCCGAGGAATCAAGGCCTCTTTTCTGCTGAATCCATTTCGGTAAGGGCGTCTCACCAAAGCTAAACAAATAGTCTGTGAATCCAGATGGATCCCCATCATATAAGAATCGAATGGTTCTCCCTCTCGATGTCGTATTATCTATCACCTCTGCTACCAATATCTCATCTTCACCGAAATACAATTTATTGCCTACCCGTATTTTACGCGCCGGATCTACCAATACATCCCAAACAAGCTGTTCAGAGTTGAGCTCTCTAAGCAGGAATACCTCTATTTTAGCGCCTGTTTTCTCCTTGGTGGCCCACATTCTGGCAGGAATCACTTTAGTATTGTTTATTAGCATCAAATCCCCATCTGTAAAATAATCGAGAATATCTCTAAATTTTTTATGCTCTATTTTTCCAGTGTCTCTATGGATCACCATCATTCGTGAATCGCTTCTTTCTTTTGGTGGAAAAAGGGCTATATGCTCTTCTGTAAGGGGAAAATCGAATTTACTTAACTTGTATACCTCAGACATAATTTTTTGAATTACAGATTATTAGAATTTACCATCTTTTAGAAGGCAAGCAAATATAAGGGTTCAAAGAGACTTTTGTCAAGACCCGGAGGCAATTTAACTTTTATATATCTATAAATTTCAATAAATTAACTAAAACTAGATCTTTTAGTAGTATGTAAATGCCTTTCGAATAAATCTTTGCAACTTCTTCGTATCTTCATAGATGAGTTTTACTTGAGTATAATTCCCTATTTCATCCAGTTCATCATATTCGTATAAAATGGTATAATCTCCTTTTTCTGAGTTCGTATAGTTTGTTTTAACTAGATTCCAGTTACCATCAAATTCATTTTTATAAGATTCCTTTAAAAGCAATTCACCTTTTTTAGTTTCTTGAATATACTCTCCCCTGCTTTCTCTATGATTATAGCTTAGTATTCTATAACCTCGAGTAAAAGAAGTGATGCCCTTGCCTTTAAACGAGCATTTAGTATTCGACTCTGTCCATGTATATTTAGTCTCGTCTATAACTTCGTTTAAATAATATCGATACTTTATGGTAGACCTTAATTTATTACTTATATGACTGTGATACGTGATGTATTTTTCGTAAAACCTACCTTCAGAGAGCACTTCTATGGTAGAGTCTATATTGCCTTTTTTATCAAAATACATAGCTCTTTCTATAAATGGTTGCACCTTGGCATCTATAATCTTAGCATCTATCAAGTTACCATTTTTGTCAAGATTGACATCCTGATAAATATAATATATGACTGATTTCACACGACCCTTGAATCCATAAGAGGCATGCTCTGTCTGCCCATAAATAGGTAGAAAAGACACTAGGATGTAAATGCAGAAAAGGGCTCCAGCTTTCATATGCTTATAGAATAAAAAAAGGGAGAATATTGACATTCTCCCTTACGCTATTTTATCGCAATTCTATTTTTTTCATGATATTATGATTATCCGTTTGAAGCTTTAGATAGTAATTGCCTCTTGGCATATCTTTTAATTTCACTTCTTGCTGATAATCGTTGACTTCCATCTGATACACCAGCTTACCCACTGCATCATAAATGAGTATCTCATTTATTTTAGTGGCTGGAGAGGAAATATGAAACGTACCGTTGGATGGATTCGGATATATAGTGATATTATCCCTCTGCGCTATAGCTATAGAGGAACCTGCAGGATTGATTTCGTCTGAAAATGCAACACAGCCAGCCATATTCGTTACCTTCACTCTATACATTCCCGCTACGATAGGCTTGTAACTTATGTTATTCGCTCCTACGATATCCTGCTTAGCTAACTGCCACTGGTATCTATCAGCGACTACAGAAAAGAGGCTTCCTGTATCCATATATACTCTTGGCTTAAATGGCAGTGGATTGGATATAGTGGTCAAAGGCCCGTAAAAACGAGGACAAGCATTGCCTGACTCTGTTACAGTCAAGGTATATGAATTAGATACTTTAGAGTAGAACGATTCGCTGGTAGAGCCATTGCTCCATTTATAGGCATAAGTAGGTTGACCGTTTAATATTTTGACTTCCGCAGAGTCTCCCTCGCAAAAAGCAATATAATTAGAAGGAATTACGGACACAGATGGTCCGAAAGAAACAGTATCTACGGACATAAGTAAAGTAGGATATGGAGGAGTAGGACATGGAAGGCTTGACTTGACAGTAAGTTCTACCACATCTGTATTGCTTTTAATAGGCACTATGATGAATTTTTTATTGGTATTCATTTGCTCCCCATTCAGTTTCCAATTCACTATTGGATTTAAACCTCCTCCTGTAAAGGTAGCGTTAAAGGTTACGTATTCATCTGAACATATTTTATTTGCGCTTTTTGTAAGACTTAGTGACGCAGGCGTAGGGTTAAACACTTTTATTTTCTTTCCGGTAGATAGCACAGACTTAGGTTTGGCGCAGCCAGAGCTCGAAGTCAATTCGCACGTATACTCATCATTCATAGCGAACGTGCTAGTGAAGTATAAATCAGAGGTAGCTCCAGATATTAGGTTCCCATTTAAATACCACTGATAACTAGGGGATGTGCCGCCGTTGGTTATCGAGGTATTTATAATCAAGACTGAACCAGCACATACAGTATCACTCACGGTAGATAAGGATATGGTCGGGATTAAATTTGCGATAGTCACAATCCTGTATTGATTTGACGTAGCACTGGCAGTGGTAACACATGGTGAACTTGAAGTCATCTTGCAAGCTATCAGATCATTATTTTGTACGTTGGTTATAGTGACCGTGTCGCTAGTAGCGCCTGAGATAACGGTACCGTTTACTGTCCATTCGAATACGGGACTAGTACCTCCATTACTAAAGGTAGCAGTAAAGAAAGCTGATCCGCCATTGCACAAATTCGTAGCACTGGTGCCAATAGAGACTGTAGGAGCCGCAATCTTATCTACTGTGATATTAAAGGTTTTATTAGCCCCAGTACATGTTTTATAAATTGGGCTTACAGTGATAGTCCCTGTAATAGAACTAGGTGAAGCATTGGTGGCATTGAAAGATGGTATATTTCCAGTGCCGCTAGCACCAAGACCTATAGCCGTATTCGAGTTGATCCATGCAAATGTGGTACCTGGCAGTGTAGATGAAAAAGCAGCCACGGTAACAGTATTTCCTTGACAAGGTGCTAAATTTGGCAAGGTGACTACATTTGGTCGCGGATATACCACTATTCGGAAGGAGGTGTCCTTCGTACACCTTGTAGTAGGATTAAATGCAGATGCCGTTACATTGGATATAATTGAGTCTGTGGTAGGATTCGTAGCTGTAAAATTAATAAATCCATTAGAACCAGAAGCAGCCAGGCCTGTGGCCGGGTTGTCATTGACCCAGCTAATAGTTCCCGCTGTTGTTCCTACTGTAATACTACCGGCAGAACCTTCGCAGTAAAATTTAGATACTCCCGTAAGAGTAATAGGAGGCTTTCTTCTCACAAATACGGTATAGGTCACAGGCGAACCAGAGCAACCGCCCCCAAAAGAGCGAATAGTTATAGTACCGGTAATTTGCGCCATAGCTATGTTGTCTGGCGTTTTAAATTTAGGCACTGGTCCTGTACCACTGGCTGGCAGACCTATTGCAGGATTACTATTGGTCCAGGTATAGGTGGTTCCCGGTATTGTACTCATCCAATTGGTAGCTTTAGAGCTATCTCCTGTGCATATGGTATCATTGATATGTCCTGTGATGACAGGAGAAGCCGTCACAGTTATTTTTACAAAATTTGAAGTATCAATGGCCGGTGTAGCACAAGCATTGGAGACTTGAAGTCTACAGGAGAATGAATCTCCTGCTGTTAGACCTATGACCTGACATGTAGTAGAGTTCATAGGCACAGGTGAACCAGGACCTTGTATTTGGACCATATTTCTATACCATCGATATTGAGGAAAAGTAGCTCCAGCAGGAGGTGTAGCAGTAAATAAAACGGTATCACCTGCACAGGCTGTCGCTTTATTCGCCACAATAGTCACCACATTATTATATGGAGGATTGACGGTGACTCTAATCTTCGTTGAATTAGCTGGGTTACCATTAATTCCAGAAATACTCGACGTCATCCGAACCCAGACACTATCATTGTTGGCCAAAGTAGAAGAAGTGTATGATGTGCCACCTGTTCCAACGGGTGTGCTATTGACAAACCATTGATAAACTGGCGTTGCGCCTGGGTTGACACCTGTGGCTATAAAAGACTTCGATGTCCCAACACAGAATGGAGCAGTGCCACCAACCATAGTTATTGTTACACCCGCTGTATTGTTAAATTCATTGAGTGTTTTTGGTACTGCTAAATTTCCTAAAAAATCGCCTGTAGCATTAGTGTTATTATTAACTGCATTTAATCTGCCATTGAAGGTTACGGTACCTGCTCCTGCTGCAGGTGCTACCCAATTGCATGAATCAAAATAAAAAATAGTGCGAATAGCTGAAATACTCAATAAACTGTCTTTTGGCGAGCTGTGTCCCCAGTATCGACCAGCAGAAGCGGTAGTAGACCCTGAAGAAGCACCACTAAAGGTTCCCTTGCCACCGTTATCCACTACAAAGCCAAATTTAGGAAGATTGGGCATCGTCATGAAGTTTGTCACTTTTCCGAACATAGATACTCTGTAGGACTGTCCTGGCATATATTGAACAATAGGTAAATTGGTGACTCTGTCAGTGATAATGATGCTATCCATGGTAGTAGTCGTTCCAAATCCAGTGCTAGAATGACAGCCCCCACCAGCGCAAGTTTGCATAGGATTTCCCGTTGTGGCTCTTCCGGTGGAATTACTTTTTAGTAAAACCCACAGAGAAATCACTAGAAAAAATAAATAAGTATATCTCAACTTCATAAGTATTAGGTTAAAATTGTTTTAAAATTCAAAGATATATAAACTTCAATAAAAATCTTAAGTTTCTTGTTGGAACCTTTAGTTTGGTTTATTTTGCAAATAATTTTAATTAATTTAACAAACATTTCCACTCTTTTATAATCCGCAAAATCTCCCCCAATTAATTAAATTTTGTCGGCTATATTTGCAAGTACTACCGAAGTTTTTTCAATTTCATAGAATCCATAAAATCTTTCGTAGCATCATCGCAATTGCTATTTTTCAATAATATTAATCTAATATTCTATTATGTCAGGTCCAAAAACAAATTTTTTCTACTCCGATGCAAATCAGCCACACCCTGAGCGAGCTAAGACTATGTTGCAAAAATATCCTCAAATAAAGCAACTATTTGGTGCCGAACCTAGGACCATGTTTATTATATTTCAGTTAGTTATCCTCCAGAGCATCATTGCTATCTTTTTAGGTATGGCGGGCACAGAATATTGGTGGATATCATTGATAGTAGCCTATTGCTTTGGCGCGTTTTTCAACCATGCCACTTTTGTCATCATTCATGAAACATCTCATAATGCGGTTTTCAATAGGAAAATATTCAATCGCTTGGCTGCTTGCCTCGTCGACATAGTAAATGTTTTTCCATCTGCAGAAGGATTCAGAGTCTATCATGTGCGGCATCATGCCCATCAGGGGGATTATGAGTTCGATGCAGATCTTCCATACAAACATGAGGCAAAAACCATAGGAAACAATTCTTTTCTCAAGGCGATTTGGCTATTATTTTTCCCTGTGGTACAGGGGTTAAGACCTTTTAGGATGAAAAATATCAAAATGTGGAATCCATGGGTGGTGCTCAATGTCATCACCACATTTGGCTTTGCTATATGGATAGGAACTACCTTTGGCTGGAATGGAGTCCTTTACATGTTCTTGAGCTTTGGATTCTCTATAGGTCTTCACCCACTTGGTGCTCGCTGGATTCAGGAACACTACACTCCAGAAGGCAATCCTCAAGAGTCCTTTAATTATGAAGGTAGATTGAACATACCTGGCCTGAATGTTGGTCTGCACAATGAACACCATGATTTCCCAAATATTGCATGGAATAAATTGCCAGAATTGAGAAAAATAGCGCCGGAATTTTACTCGACCCTTGATCACCATACATCCTGGGTCAATCTCTTCTTTAATTTTATTTTCAATCCCAAATATGATTTATATTCTAGAATAGTAAGAAATAAGGAAGGTAAAGCAGGCGTTGACCCGGATTTCTTAGACAGGAATGAACTTGTTCTATCTAAGGAGGCTCTTAAAATTGGATAATCAATGATGAACATCATCACATTTTCTCTATTATTTTGTGGGGTTATTTTCTTTTCTTTTAAAAAATACCGCAGAATTTATCTTAATATTAAATTAGGCAAAGACTATAGCAACCCCAATCCCACATCAGAAAAGTTAAAGAACATGGCTCTCATAGCCCTAGGTCAGAAGAAAATGTTTTCGAGGCCTATCCCAGCTATTTTCCACTTTTTTATCTATGCGGCTTTTGTTTTTACGCAACTAGAGTTACTAGAAATCCTATTAGATGGCTTTACCGGTTCCCACAGGATGATAGGTCACGCTATGCTAGATTGTTGCCCAGCGATATATTCTACCTTGATCAATCTCATCGAAATCTTATCTCTTCTGGCGCTCATTGCCACCTTTATATTTCTCAGTCGTAGAAATTTACTAAAATTACCGCGCCTCCACATGGACGAGCTCAAAGGCTGGCCCATGAAAGATGCGAATATCATTCTAATTGGCGAAATTTTACTGGTTTTCGGGATATTCTTAATGAATAGCGCTGAATCAGCCTGGCTTATTAATTCTAATGTTACTGGCTACCATTTTATCCTCAGTAGTGTTTTTGCGCTTCTTTTTACCTCCTTTTCAGCTGATACATTGCAGATGCTCTCACAGCTTGGATGGTGGCTGCACCTTATCGGCATTTTTGGATTCATTCTTTATTTACCTTATTCTAAGCATTTGCATATCCTATTAGCATTTCCTAATGCCTATCTGACGAACACCAATGCAAAAGGTCAGATAAACTATATGCCAGAAATTTATAATGAGATAAAATCGATGATGGGCGAGGCAGTAGAAGCAAGTGACCCCAATGCGATTCCCAAATTCGGAGCAAGAGATGTCATCGATCTGTCACAGAAAAATCTATTGGACGCCTATACTTGCACAGAGTGTGGGAGATGCACTTCTGCCTGTCCTGCCAATCAAACTGGCAAAAAACTATCTCCACGAAAAATCATGATGGATACACGAGATAGAATGGAGGAAGTGGGCAGACTAATGGAAGTAAATAATAATGAATGGAAAGATGATGGAAAATCTCTTCTTCATAATTATATCTCCGTAGAAGAATTAAGAGGCTGCACTACCTGTAATGCCTGTGTAGAAGAATGTCCTGTAAATATTTCGCCACTAGATATTATAATGCAACTTCGGAGAAATCTCATCATGGAAGAGTCTAATTCTCCGCAAGAATGGAATGGTATGTTTGGCAATATAGAAAACAATGGTGCCCCATGGAAATTTGCTCAAAGCGAGCGAGCAAATTGGGTTAATAGCTAATTTAAATAAGTTATGACAGAAATAAAAACAATGGCAGACTATCTCGCCTCAGGGGAAAGTCCTGATATCCTTTTCTGGGAAGGGTGCGCGGGTAGGTCTGATGACAGAGCGAAATCCACTTAACCTTTTAATATAAATTTTGAATTAAAATTTTTATATTTGGACACATTATTGACTCTAACATGACAGAAACTACAAAATTTAACGAAACACAAATTCATTTATTGAATATGTTCAAATATACGAAATCAGAAAATCAACTGAAAGAAGTCAAAGAACTTCTAAGTAAATTTTTTGCCGAAAAAGTAGATGAGCTGTCCGATAAATTATGGAAGGAAAAAAAATTATCTCAAGAAGAAATGGATAATATTTTAAACAATCATATAATAAGAAACTAATTGAAGATTGTTTTAGACACTAACGTACTCTTAGTCTCGGTTCATTTAAAATCTCAATATCGAACTATTTACGATGCATTAAGAATAGGTAAATATCAATTAATTGTATCTAATGAAGTCTTAACAGAATATTATGAATTGCTTTCTAAGTTTTATTCCAATGAGTTTGCCGAAGTGGTGATTGATGAAATATTGAATTTAGACAATGTTGTCTTGCAAGAGCCTTATTTCAAATTTGAACTCATATCCATAGACCCTGATGATAATAAATTTGTAGATTTAGCCATATGTTCAAATTCTGATTTTATTGTGACACAAGACAATCATTACAATATACTTAGGGATATTAAATTTCCTCAAGTGCAAACTCTAAACATAAAAGAATTTATTGACACTATAAGTAAATTATGACACAGATAAAAACAATGGCAGACTATTTAGCTGCAGGAGAACAACCTGATATTCTTTTCTGGGTGGGCTGTGCTGGGAGCTTTGACGATAGAGCGAAGCGCATTTCGAAAGCCTTTTCAGATATACTAGCTAAATGCGGAATCAAATTCGCCATTCTAGGACACGAAGAATCCTGTACGGGAGATCCTGCGCGCAGAGCGGGCAATGAATTTCTTTTTCAAATGATGGCCTATCAAAATATTCAGGTATTGAATGGGTACGAGGTCAAAAAAATAGTTACCGCCTGTCCACACTGCTTCAATACACTTAAGAATGAATATCCAGAGCTAGGCGGCAATTATGAGGTGATACATCACACACAACTACTTCAAGAACTGATAGATCAAGGAAAAATTAAACTATCGGATGCCTCTGAATTTAAAGGTAAGCGGGTGACCTACCATGATTCCTGCTATCTAGGAAGAGCAAATGATGTATACGAAGCTCCAAGATCTCTGCTAGCATCACTTGATGTAGATCTAGCCGAAATGGGACGAAGCAAGAAAACGGGAATGTGCTGCGGCGCTGGTGGTGGTCAAATGTTTAAAGAAGAAGAAAACGGCAAAGAGCGCATCAATATCAATAGAACGAAGGAAGCGCTTGAAACAGGCGCAGAAATCATAGTGGCCAATTGCCCATTCTGCACTACAATGCTAGAAGACGGAGTGAAGTCTTATGAGAAACAGAATGAAGTCAAAGTACTCGATATAGTAGAGCTATTGAATTCTTCTATTTAGCATTAAATTCTTTTATACAGTTATGTATTAAGGTTTATAAAAGAAAAATCCTGCGTTATAAAATGTATTTAGCCTCTGAAACTCACAATAAAAAACGATGAGGACTAGAACATACAAGACAAGTAAGCCCAAAAAATAAAAATTCAATCTACTTTACTAAGACTCCTTATACTTTCGCATAAAAATAAGTAGCAATACTAATCCAACAGAAATGCAGGCATCCGCTACATTAAATATGGCGTTGAAAAAAGAGAATGGCTGACCATTAGGGAGTATCCCATCATAGAGTGGAAAATAAAACATATCGACTACCTTCCCCTGCAGCAGTGGTGCATAACCTGTGCCAAATGGGACAAATTGAGCGACGTTTCGTATATGAAAATCGCTTGCTGAAAAAATAGCTCCATAGCATATACCGTCTATCACATTGCCTATAGCGCCAGCTAATATAAGAACTCCAGCGATGAGCAGCCCTTTATGCTCCTTTTTTTGAATATTTTTATATAAGAAGAAAGCAATAACAATAGAAAATATAATACGGAATACAGATAAACAATACTTACCAATAGTTCCACCCCATTCCATACCAAAGGCTACTCCGGGATTCTCCGTAAATACAAGGCGAAACCAAGTAGGAATAACCATGACTTCTTCGCCAAACTGGAAGTGGGTTTTCACATAGATTTTAGATGCTTGATCAATAAATATTAGTAAGATAACTACAAACCAATAAATCCATGTATTTGATTTTTTATATTCCATTTTACCGTTTATAAATAATAATTAGGTCCTGAATAACTGCTAAAATATCTCCACAATTTATGTTTCCTATAAATGCGGGGTCACATAAATATTTACAATATCATCTCTTCTTCACACCTATTTTCGCCTCCATACTCAGAGTAGCATGCGGTACCGCCGCCAATCGTTTCTTATCGATAAGATTACCTGTCATTCGGCAGATACCATAGGTTTTATTCTCTATTCTAATGAGGGCACCTTCTAGATTCTGTATAAACTTGACTTGACGATTAGCCATAGCGCTCAAATGTTCTTTATCATTTGTGTGCCCACCATCTTCCATACCAGAAAACTTAATATCATCATCATTCATTTCGCTCTCTTTCATCTGATCTTGATAGAAGTTTAGTTCCTCTCTAGCCTCTGCTAACTTTCTATTGATGATTGTTCTAAATTCATTGAGCTCAGCATCAGAAAACCTGGTTCGGCCTATAATAGGCAATTTATAATTATCATAGTTTTCTTCTTGACTTTCTGTTGGAGTCTCATAATTATTTTTGATTTCCTGGATTTTCTTTCTACGCAAAACCATCTTTGCGACCTTATCTTCTTGAGTAGGTTTAATCACTGGTTTTTTACTAGATGGTTTGGCATTCACTATTGGAGCTGTAATTTTAACCACCTTGCCAGGAGTGAGCTTAGCAGCAGGTTTTTTAGCTATTCGCTTCACTGGCTTGGCAGGAGCTACCTTGGCTGGCACTACTTTTTTTACAGCAGACTTTGGAGCTAACTTTTTAGGAGCTGCTTTAACTACTGCCTTCTTCGCTGCAGGCTTTAGTATTGGCTTTTTTGCGGCAGGTTTTGGAGCTGCTTTTTTAGATACTGGTTTAGCTGATACTTTTTTAGACACAACCTTAGCTACAATTTTCTTTGCTACTGCTTTTGCCACTGGCTTCTTTACAGCAGGTTTAGATGCTGGTTTTTTTACAGGTGCCTTAGCTACTAATTTCTTAGATACTGCTTTTGCCACTGGCTTCTTTACAGCAGGTTTAGATGTTACCTTTTTCACCGCAGGTTTAGATGCTGTTTTTTTTACAGGTGCCTTAGCTACCATTTTTTTGACTACTGCTTTTGCCACTGGCTTCTTTACAGCAGGTTTAGACGCTACCTTTTTCGATACTGGTTTAGATACTGCCTTTTTAGAAGCCGGTTTAGATGCCGGTTTTTTTACAGGTGCCTTAGCTACTAATTTCTTAGATGCTGTTTTTGCTACTGACTTCTTTGCAGCAGGTTTAGACGCTACCTTTTTCGATACTGGTTTAGATACTGCCTTTTTAGAAGCCGGTTTAGATGCCGGTTTTTTT
>Ga0208082_1000328_pt1 | contig 14538 bp, 11 predicted proteins | sample LakMenE09Jun09ns_FD_150683 | JGI IMG/M metagenome (GOLD analysis project Ga0208082, IMG submission 150683) | Freshwater microbial communities from Lake Mendota, WI - 09JUN2009 deep hole epilimnion ns (SPAdes) | ecosystem: Environmental > Aquatic > Freshwater > Lake > Epilimnion/Euphotic zone ... | reverse complement strand
CTAGGAAAAGGATTACTCACCAACGAAGAGCCGGTGCATCTTCGGCACCGCCGAATGATGCAACCGCCCTTTCACCACGGCCAACTAAACGACTACGCCCTACAGATGCAAGCAATTACCAAGGCTCACCTGTTGAGCTGGCAATTAGGCCAAGAAGTCTCAGCCAACGAAGAAATGATGCGCCTTACCTTCCAGATCGTTGCAAGGCTACTTTTCTCAACCGATATAGATAAGTACGCCGAAGGCGTGCAACACCACATGGGTGTTGCAATAGACCGCATCGAGCGAACTATGCTTCCAGGCCTAGACAGATTTGATGAAAGCCCGATCCCATACTTTAAAAAGTTCAAAGAATCAGCCGAATACCTAGCCGATGTTGCCGAAGACATCATTTCAGAGCGGGTGGCAAGTGGCAGCCACGGCAGTGACCTGCTTGGCCTATTACTAGATGCCAGAGACGATGAGAACCAAGCCCTAAGCCACGACGATGTAAGGGATGAAACCCTGACCCTGATCCTCTCAGGCCACGAAACAACCGCCAACGTCATGACCTGGGCGCTTGCCTATCTTCGCGACCGAGACGATCTCTGGGAAAAACTAAAACAAGAAGCTGATCAATACCTACCCGAAGGCCAAGCTCCAGAGATACGCCAAATACTTTCAGCCCCAACCGCCAAGGCGGTTTTCTCTGAAGCGCTAAGACTTGCACCCCCGGTTTGGGTATCGCCAAGAAGAGCCATCGAAGATGTTGAGGTAGCGGGAGTAAAAGTTCCCAAGGGAGCGCATGTATTAGTTAGCCAATACGCCAGCCACAGAAACAAAGAGTTTTTCCCGGAACCAGATCAGTTCAAACCAGAGCGCTGGGCAGATGACCTAGAAGAAAAACTCCCCAGGGGCGCATACTTCCCATTCCTGTTAGGAACCAGAAAGTGCCTAGGAGATCAGTTTGCTTTACTCGAAGCACACATCATCTTGCTAGAAATGGCAAGAACCAAAAGACCTAAGCCAATAGCAAAAGATCTCCCCACAGCAGAACCCAGGGCAACCTATCGACCCAAGGGTGGGGTTCCCTCGATAGTTGTCAGCTAACTAGCTATTGCAGCTGCCCAGCAGCTGCTTTGGAATGCCAGCTAGAGCTTGCTCGATGGGGCCCTCCTAAACCGGTCCAGGGGGCCCGCCTTGAGGACTTGAAGATTAGGGGGTAGGGTTGTCTAAACAAATACAAAATTCTGAATACTGAACGGGCTTCCGTGGCAATCTCAATAGACCTTGAAAATCGCGTAGTAATAGTCACCGGAGGTTCCGGCTCTATCGGTGCAGCAATTGTTGACCGCTTTTTGGATGCTGGTGCCAAAGTCGGAGTTCTAGACAAATCAGATCTGAGTCAGGATTTAATCAGTAATTCCACTTCAGAAAACTGGACTCAGCGTCGACTTTTCGTGGAAACGGACTTAACAGAAACTAGCTCCGTGGATTCTGGAATTAAAAAGATTGCGGATGAACTGGGAACACCTTCAATCTTGGTAAACGCTGGCGGAGTCTTAAAAGTTGGGCCTCTGCAAGAAGGAGGAGATCAGAATTGGCTGGATTCGATGAATGTCAATGTTTTAGGAGCTATGAGGGCAACTCGGGGTGTTCTTTCATACCTACGGACCGTTGAATTCTCCAACATTGTCAACATTGGATCGGTAGCTGCAAATATTGGATCTGCTGACGGCAGCCCTTATACCGCCAGTAAAGGCGCAGTAATTAGTATGACTTATGCTCACGCTGGTGAGCTAGCTCCTTATGGCATAAGAGTAAATTGCGTCAGCCCGGGTTGGGTCGAAGGAGGGTTCACCGAAATGGGTAGAAAGAGCTCGAAAGACCCTGAGCAATTTATGGAATTTGCACGTAGCCTTCACTACCTAGGTCGGATAGGTAAGCCTTCCGAAATTGCTAACGCAGTCCTTTGGTTAGCGTCCCCACTGGCTTCATTTGTCACAGGGACGAACCTGATTGTCGATGGTGGCTACTCCATAAAGCACGGCTAAGTATCAATACCCAGCCAAGACCGGCACAATTGGGTTCACTTGAAAAGAATTATTCTAAACCCAAGCCTGACTAATGCTGTTGCTTCACTAAGATTTTTTTGTAGGGTCGATTAGTGATTTAAATGGTTTGGCAGTAAGGTCCAATCATTATCTAAAGATTTCGGAGGAAATTCTTTTGTTAGAGTCCGGCTCCCGATCGACCCGAAAAGCCCCGGTCCGCCAGGTTGCAGTCGGACCGACCATTCCGATATCTGGTGAAAGAAGCGCCGTTAGAGAACTTGCAAAAACGGCACTCGAGACCGTTGTGGGAGACCGATTACCCACCGCGACAGTCCTAAAAGACTCAGCTAACGTTGGCTCAGGAACGATTCAGAAGGCTTTTCAGATTTTGGAAGACCTAGGTGCCCTCAAGACACGTGCCCGAGGACATATGGGACGTTTTCTGGAGGAGAAGGACCTGCCTCAATTATGGGCTCTGGCTGGTTTTCCAGAAATACGAGCATTTCTAACACCGCCTGGGTCGCCAGAGACTTACGGGCTAAGTGAGGGAATAAGAAGTGAGTTTGCCAAAAATGGACTTCCATTGGACATCGAATATGTGGTTGGTGCTCGCGAAAGAGCTGAACTAGCCATCAAGTCACCATTTTCTCTAGCCTTCGTTTCAAAAGGCGCATCGACGGCCCTTGAGGCTCTCCCGCAAATTTGGGGGCGCGTGATGCTAGGCACGGGAAGTTACTACAGCAAAGATTCAATCGTGGTTCTAAGTAGTAAAACCGCTGACTTGAGATCTAGAAAACTAAGGATTGGGGTTGACCGCAGGTCTCACGACCATAAGCTGCTAACAATTCAGCAATTCGGCGAACTCGAGACCTTGAAGCTTGTTGATGTTGCATTCCCCGATGTACCAGCGGCCCTACTTAGGGGAGAAATTGATGCTGGGGTCTGGCACCGAATGCTTCTGGTGATTACACCAGAGCTTGCGGGTTTGAAGGTCTCTCCACTTCCAAAGGAGGCTGGGAAACTTATGGCTGAATTGGGCTCGGCAGTTGCGCTATTTGACGCAGGCAACTCTGTAATGAAATCCGTGGTTGAGGCAATCTCATGGGATTCAGTAGTTCGAACCCAAGCCAACTGGATGAAGAATTTTGCTAAGCACCCCTCAGAACCCTGGTTCCGCTAGCGCCTACTTAGGCCGGCTTGCCAAAATTGCCTCGTGCACTGCACCTTCGGTGCCATTTTCAATCTTTACAGAGGAAATTAGCTTAGCCACGTCTTCACTAGTGCAGTGTCCGGGAGCGTCGTAGGAGAGATTGGCCGTGGCCGCCGCCACACCATCTACTAGGGCTGCGGCTATTGACTTACCTTTATCGATAGCTGCGGCCACTGCGCCCACCATGGTATCTCCGCACCCCACAGTGTTGTAAGGCTTTTGTGGGCTTGCCATAAGGAGTTTAATACCGTCAGCCGAACCCCACATCAATCCAGCTGAGCCTAAGGAAACACAAACATTTTCTACACCGTTGGTTAGCCAATGACCTACTTGCTTCAGAACCTGGGCGCTATCAAAGTTATTGCCAATAACACCGTCTCTGGTGAGTTCCTCCAAGCTGGCCTTTACAAGAAACACAGGTGACTTTGTCGTTGCCAACAATGCTTCCCCAGTGGCATCGATAATTACTGGAACACTTGCATCTCGTGCAATTCGTGACATCGAGGCATACAAATCACTTGGGAGGTTTTTCAGAAGGCTTCCTGAAAGAACGCATACTCTGTGATTTTGAATTATTGATTCAAACTCTGCCAGTAAATTTTTGGCAACGCCAGAATCAGCTTTCCCACCATATTCGGCAATGTCACAGATATTTCCGTCTTCGGCATCCAGCAGCGTAAAGGTACTCCTGGTCTCGGCAGAGTTTTCTATGGCATGAACTTTGAGTTTGTGAGATTCAGCAAGATTTTTAAACCTCAAGCCATAATCACCACCAACAACTGCAAGAATCTCAACTTTTGAGCCGAGCTGATTTGCAACGTGCGCGGCGTGCACCCCAGATCCGCCAGGCCATTCGAAACTTCGAATTGGGCGCAGCATTCCGCCGCGACTAAAATTTACGACAGCAACTCGATCTACCGCCGGATTAGGGTTTACGCATAGAACAGTCACGGCAGCATGCCCTCAATCTTTCGGGCTTTGGCAACTGCAAGCGGTGCAAGGATTCCAAGGTCTTCTCCGAGCCCGGAAGGCACAACCGGGCAAGGCAAGTTTCTCGAACTACTTTCCTCGTTTACTATCGACTGGACTTTTTCAAGAATTAGATCCCCTGTTCTTACACCTAAACTGCCCAGCACAATAAGTTCTGGGGCCATTAGGTCAACGATTAGTGCTACACCGCGTCCTAGGCTTTCGGAGAATCGACCGACTACTTTTTGGGCCGTCGCGTCACCAGCTCTAGCCGCATTGAAGACTACATTTGCTCCAGTTCCTGCGGGAAATTTGACCGAGTCCGCCTCGGTGGCCATCGCTGATACCCCGGCACCACTTGCCGTTCCCTCCCAGGACCCTGGTTTTCCGTAAAGGGCAGGTCCGCTATCAGCCAGGCGCCAATGGCCAACTTCTCCAAAATTGTCTCTGTTGCCCCTAGCCAAACGACCATCGATGAGAGCACCGGCACCGATACCGGTTCCAACCGTTAGAAAAACAAAATTCCTGACGGACTTTGCAACCCCAAAATAGTGTTCAGCTAAGGCACCAGCCTTCGCATCGTGTTCTATCTCGGTGGATAGGTTAAATTTTTCCTCCAGCAGTTTCTTTAAGGGAATCTCATCCCAGCCGGGAAGATTTGGCGGACTTAGAATCATGCCGGCTGAAGCATCTACGGGACCTCCAATTGAAACTGCGATTGAAGAAATTTGCTCATTGTTTTGAGCTAGAACTCGACCCGTGAGATCTGCGATAACCTCCCAAGCACGTTCAAAGCCTTCTTTCGCCCGAGTGTCAACGGTCTCCTGGCTGAGTATTTCTCCATCAACGGTTCCAATTGCCGCAGTTGTCTTTGTTCCTCCAATATCAAGGGCTAGAACTACATGCGCGTTAGGTTGCCAGTCTGGCATCGAGATCCTCACAGATAACGTGCACCAAGATTAAGTGACCCTCCTGAATTCGACCGGTGTTTGTCGAATCCACTGTCAGTAGATAGTCTGCACTTTCACCGACTTTACCCGGATTTTTTCCAGTAAAAGCCAGTGTGGTGGCACCTTTGGCCCTGGCCGTTCTCAGGGCGGCGGCGACATTTGCGGAATTTCCACTGGTACTAAATCCCACCACGACATCACCGGGGTTAGCCAGTGCCTCAACCTGTCTAGAGAATACTTCCTCGAAACTGAAGTCGTTCCCTATAGAAGTAAGCACTCCGTAATCAAGCGGGAGGGAAATGCCCGGAAGAGCTCTCCGATCACGCCGGAAGTGACTAATCAGCTCAGCCGCAAGGTGCTGCGCTTCCAACGCACTGCCGCCGTTACCGCAGGTAATCAACTTTCCGCCTTTTTCAAGGTGTTCGCAGATCATTTTGGAGATCGCAATAATCTCATCGGCGGCTTGCTCAATTTTGTCTGCAACGCTGCGGATTTCAGCGGCCTGACTAGCAATCGAATCAGGTGCGATACCCTCGGCACTAGTCATTCTTGCCACCGAAAATAGAACGAAGCTGAGCTAAAGTCTTTCCTGGGTCGGGTGACTGATACACATTGCGGCCAATAATCATTCCGCTAGCTCCAGATTCCTTTACCTCCCGTGCCAGAGTCAGAGCTCCGTCGGGATTGCTTGCATCTCGAGCTCCACCTGCGACCAGAATCGGCGCCGGGCAGGATTCGACTATTTTGGCCATGCCCTCTACTGAACCTGGCCAAATACACTTCACGATATCAGCGCCTAGGTCAGAGGATACTCGACAGTAGTAAGACATAATCTCCAGGTTAGTTTTGCGCTCAGGATACTTCCGCTCCTGTGCATAACGAGGCTCAATGATTAGCCCAACTCCCCACTTCTCGCACTCTCTGGCAATTCGGGCATTTCTTCGGATCTCTTCGGCATCACGTTCTGGATCATCGTAGCCAACCAATAGGTAGGTCATCACAGCATCGGCTCCGGATGCGACAACTTCAGCTATTGTCGCAACGTCAACTTGGGCTCCTTGTTCATAAGGGAAGACTTTCTGAGAAAAATTTGTCCAGTCTAGGTGAACAACGAGTCCCGGCTTATCAGGTCCGGCAAATGTTGCCGCATAGCGACTAATAAGGCCAGGGGGAAGCATGATTGCATTTGCTGACTCGCAATTGGCTAAAGTCATTTCTATTCGTGCGCTAGATTCCATGCCATCCTGTGGCCCGAGAATGAATGAGTGCGAGTAGGCAATCACTATTCCGGTTTTTGTACTTGGATCTATTAGTCTGCCTAACCGAATCTGTTTTCCCGTTGAGCTAATCACTGTCTTTTGAATCCTTTCTGATTCTTTAATTTGAATTTTTTCATTTTTTGTAGCACAGTAGTTGCTAATTGCCTCCCAACTGCAAGCCCTGCATAAATCTTTTTCGGAGAAGCAAAAATAGGACAAGGGCAGGTATCGAAGCAACTAGGGCAGCACTCATCCGCTCCGGGAGGGTAGCTAGATTGACATCTCCTGACAATGCTGCAAGAACAGGCATAATCGGCCTCACTTCTCTAGATGCAGATAACACCTGACCGAATAGCAAATCATTCCATATCCAAAGAAACTGCGTAAGAAAAAGCAGCACGGCTGGGTTCACCGACAGCGGTGCAACGATACTTGTGAAAACCTTCCACCTATTGGCGCCGTCAATTCGAGCTGCCTCCAAGAGCTCGTTACCGACACTTAGGAAGTAACCACGAAACACGAATGTGCAAAATGGAATGCATATGGTGGTGTAGAAAATCAGCATTCCTAGATGGGTGTTGTGAAGACCAATAATCTTGAATCCCTGGCTCAATGGGATTATGTACATTTGAAAAGGCAGCACGGTGCCTGCGTAGATCAGCATAAATATCAAAAATGGCCTTTTTAGCCTGAGCCAGACTAGCCCGTAGCTTGCCAAGGCCGAGATAACAACGGCGGCGGCGGCGCCCACCACTCCATAGAGCAAAGAGTTAAAAAAACCAGTCCATATATTCGATGTTTCGGTGACATTTTGGGCATTTATCAGTAGTTGATCGAAGCCGCCTGAGAAGGTGAAAAAGCCATCATTCATGAACTGTTCTAGAGATTTCATGGAGGTCAAGATCACAAGAGCTAGTGGGGCAATCCAGAACAAACTTACGAATGCAAACACGACTGCGGTAAACCACTTTGTGGCTGTTGAGGCTCTCACTTCGACCCACCTTGGGTTGAAGAGCCCTGCCTCTCGATACCCCGCCAAATGTAGATAATCGAAAAGGCTAAGGTCACAAGGCTCAGTAAAACTGCAAGTGCCGAGGCAAAGCCAACCTGCCACTGGCTAAAGGCTAAACGATAAATAGTCACCGCTAAGGTTTCTGAGGACTGGTAAGGTCCCCCCTGCGTCATTACCCAAACGAAGTCGTATGTTGCAAAACTATTCACGACAGACATAGTTACAACCACAACGAGAATAGGCCTTATTTGTGGCAGCTTAACTCTCAAGAACATATTGATAGGGCCAGCTCCGTCCAACAGTGCTGCCTCTATCGTCTCTCTTGGAATCGTTTGCAGGGCAATTAGAAATAGAACCATCGCTGGACCGATAGTTCTCCAAGTCGAAGTAATAACCATTACGTAGGTGTTTAGAGGAGTATCGGTAAGCCACTCTCTTTGCAAAGACTCAAGCCCGAGGGTCGTCAAGATCTCATTCAATGGACCTTGAAGCCCTAAAATCTGTTTCCAGATAACGCCAGTAACTGTAGGGGCAATCACAACTGGAAGGTAAATAACTGCCTTCCAAATACCGCGGAGAGGAACAGACTCCAAAAAAACTGCCAGTAGCAATCCCCCGGCAACTGGAAAAGCTAGGCTGCCTATTACCCAGACGATGGTATTGATAAGGGAAACTCGAGTAGTCGGGTCTGAAAGAAGTTTTTCGTAGTTTTCCAAACCGACTGGCTCAGGGTCACCAATTAGATTCCAAGTGGTGAAACTAACTACGAATGTGAAAATTCCTGAGGCGAGTAGCAAACAAGCAACAAGAAACAATGCAGGGGAAACAAATGCGTAGTCTCCCAGCCGATGTAGAAATCGTCCCAGCTGACCAGGAGCAACCGCTTTGTTCGGCAACTTTTTACTGGCTGAAGAAGTCCGGTTAGGGCTCGGAACGGAGAACCGTGGCCTTTGTTGGCTCATAGTTTCCCTCCGTTCCGAGTCCCGTCCGTTACTGAATTAGCGGCCTGGCCAAGCTGCCTGTGCGGCTGCTTGTGCCTCAGCAAGGATTGCCTTGTAGTCCGCTGGGTTCTCCGCAATCTTGCCCAATAGTGGGTAAACCGCGTCGACTACTGGGGTAGGAGTGCCCTCCCAGTATCTCTGGTACAGATCAAAGTCGCCAGCGGATACCCGGTCACCTAACTCAACTAGGAAGTCAGGCCTGGTGTCTGCGGCTACCTTTAGGTTTGGCGAGTTGATTCCCGCAGTCTTCGCCCATACTGTAGCGCCATCGACGCTTAGGAAGTACTTAGCGAACTCTTTAGCCTTCTCAGCCTTAGAAGATGCCTTAGGAAGAACTGAAACTCTTGCCTCAACGATCAGAGCACGGCTACCTGCATCGGTCATGCCTGGCATGACGAAGAAGCCGTAGTCTGTGTCACCGGATAGACCGGCATCGTTCAAGCTGTTTCCAGTCCAGTCACCAATCAACTGCATAGCGTAGGTTCCATCAGCAAACTCCTGAACAGCATTGTCTGAGTTCAGCAATGAAGTCGGGGTGATGTATTCCTTCTGAATGAAGTCTGCCCAAACTCCAACAGCCTCTACAACCCTTGGGTCGTCATAGGCTACCGAGCCATCAAGAATGCCGTTGTAGAGAGCGGGATCGGACCTGACAAGAACTTCCTGGAACCAAATAAATGATGCCCATGAACGGTCAGAAATCTGTTGACCAAAGCAGTAGACGCCATTTGACTTAAGTGTTTCACAAACCGAAATCAAGTCATCCCAAGTGGTTGGAATTTCAAGATCGTATTTGCTGAAAACATTCTTGTTGTAGAAAACACCCCAGTAGTTGACTAGCTTTGGAAGTCCATATGCGACGCCATCCCAGCTGAAAACGTTTTTCAGGTCGGCAGGGTACTCGCCTCTTCCAATTGCTTCATCCCAAATGTCTGAGATGTCCTGTAGCAGTCCTTGCTCAGCAAGGTCTTGCATTCTGTAGCCGAACCACCAGTCGAACAGCGGATACGCATCTGCTGTATCGAGGGAGGAACGAACCTGTGCTTGATATGCGTCTGTGGTTGGGAATATCTCTGATGTAACGTTAATTCCAAATGACTCAAGAGATGCTGCTCCAAGCGCGTCCTGACCTTCCTGATGCCATGCAGCATCATTGGCCCAAACAAGCTCTGTTGCTCCATCATCCGAAGCGGAATCAGTCGCAGCACAACCGGCGAGGACGAGGGCGCCAACGGCGAAAACAGAAGTAAACTTCCACACTCTCCTCATCAAACTTGCTTCAAGGTACCTTGTACTACTCATTAGCTTTCCTTTCTTGTGTTCGGAGAGTGAGGGTAATCTCTCCGCGGTTTCTGGTGTCCAAACTATGCCAATCGCCCTCACGCAGCAGGGTTTGAACAGTTCCATCGGTGATAAAAACCGAACCCCGGCTCCAACTGATGTGAATTGCAGGCAAAGCGCTGTCCGCAATTCTCAGTCGAACTAGGGTTGATCCATCGGCCGTTGGAACGAGGTTGGAGACCTCAACATCAGGCTCCCGAACCAAAAGGTGTGCCATCTCTTGCACTCGCAAATTACTTGCTAGTGCCCGAGCTATGATCGGCAACGATAGTCTCCGACCAAAGTCATATACGTGGCCTTTGTCCACGGTTGCCGCAGGTTCAAAGCTGTACCGGAATACATCTCTTCCACCTTGGGACGCTCTAAAGTTTGTGAAGTAGAGGTTGTTGTAAAGCCAAGAGTTAATGTGTCCGGTTTCGGCAACCCTGTTCCTTGACCAAGTGCCGGTGTGGAATCCAGACAGCTGAACTAGAGGGGCATCGAGTGAACCCCATAGAATCCCACCGTCTTCAGCTACTATCCCTATCGCGTTTTGAATGCTGTACCAATCCCTGCAAGTATCAGGAAGTTGCTCTTTAAATGCCTCGAAAATGGAATCAGCAGTTTCAATTAAGAATTTTGGCTTCTTGGCTAAGAAAGGAAATGCAACAAAGACACTTTCGATTTCATATCTCTCGCGCTTGTCGACGGTGACTTCAACTTGCACAAGTTTTCCAACTACTGCGATTCGGACCGTTGCAGAAAGAATGTCTGACAGACCAACCTGGTAGCTAATGTCAGTCCAGCCAGACCCAATTCTCTGGGTTATCTCTGAGTTCCCAACCGCAACGAAGTGGCTAAACTCTGGACCCGGTGTGTCGGGATGAAAGTTTCGGCGGTTTTCAATAGCGGGGTGAGTGGAGCCCTGCTTGACTACCTCGTCGACAATCGCAGCAAGTGGGCTAATGGCCGTTTGGTCAACAAGCTCCTTGCCGTCGGCAATGAGACTTGTAATGCCGCCGCGGGTCGGATCAACGGTGACCGTATATGGCCCTAGTTCTAACACGCAAGGTCCTGAATGTTTCGAGATTATGAACTCGTCGGCAAGTAGAGCATCGGTCATCTTGACTTCGAATGGAGCTAGCTTGGCGTGCACTTCCAGAGAACTGCCATCGAAGGCAACACTGAGCACTTCCTCTTGAGGAAAAGGCGAAGGATTAACCAGCAAAATCTCTTTGGCTTCTCGGCCAGTGCTATATAGAGGTGGAGGGCCGCTGGCATCTGCCACCCGGCCTAGGGCTTGTGCTGAAAGAACATGGGCTTGTTCATAAGCCCTGTAGGCGTATCCGGCTTTGGCGTGCCAGTGAACTCTTGAGAAGCGACTATAGGGAGAACGAACCGCCTCGGCAGCTCCCCAGGTGTGCTCTTCAAAAAGACATAATTGCTCATGCACTTCGTCGGCTATTTTTGCAACCTCTTGGTGAGATTTAGCAACAAAAGGCTGCGCATACCATTGACCTCTAACCTCAGGCTTTGGAAGCTTAAGCCCCTCGGCATTTGCCATTCCAATAACTGCCTGGCTAGATCTTGCAAGGCGAACCGCATCACGAGCCATTGACACCTCTGTAGCCGATGACCCGTGCCCGTGAGCCCACCAGTCGGCCCATTCGCCTTTGAATTCTGGAAGATAGCTCAAGTCAAGTTCGCGATAGCGAGCTATGGCTTCATCGGTGGTCACGATAGACATCGGAAGCTCTGGGTGAGACTTGTTCCAGAGATCTACTGACCCGGCCAGAGCGTGTGAAGGTGCCCTGTTGTCAAAGGCTGCGTGGACTACAGCAAATGGGAATTTGTAGTCATCGCGCTCTTCCAAAGCTTTCAGGTACGCCGCAACTTCTTCCTCGTTGGGGTGATTGCCATCGAGCATCCCCCATTCAGTTGCTGTGATGTAGTGGGCGTGGAGAATAACTAAGATTTTGGAGTCATCGTGGCCCCGCCACCAGAAAAGCGAAGGCTGGGTAAGTGGTGGCCTACCGTGATCCGGGTTTAGCGCCATCAATAGATTCGGGATATCGTGTCTTGCCATACTGGCAACAAGTCCCCAAGAAACCCCGTTTACGTCTCCGTGTTGTACGCCATGTACTTTTAGACCCAATGCTCTGAGGTGTGTAACATTTTCAAGCATTCGGTCATATCCATCGTGACCGACCAGCTGTGTCATGTTCAAATAGCCACCGGTTATTGCCAGACGACCCAAATCATTGGCTTTTTGAACTCTTTCCAGAGCAGTTGAGTCTGAAGCCAGCAAACGAATCAGCGGCCGGGACACCTCCACGGTCCACTTCATCTGGGCTTTTCCGGGAGCTGCAGTTTCCAAAGCCAGATCAATTCCTGTTGAGAGAGCCTCCAGGTGCAAAGACTCGGACTCAGCGGGAGTATCTGTGTAGCCAACATCGTGGTGAGTGTGAGGCAAAACCAAAATTTCGCGAACTAGCTTTGTCGAATTAGCCATGCTAGAGCCCCAGTTTTCCAGGATTTAACAAGCCAGTTGGGTCGAGCCCTTCTTTTATTTTTTCCAAAACAACATGGCCGGATCCGAGTGAATCTTGAATGTAGGGAAGCCGAGCAAGTCCTGCACCATGGTGGTGGGAAAGCACCGCTCCCTTTTGAATCGAAACCTCCATGGCTACCCGCCAAATTTCTTGAAGTTTGGCTATCGCCTCATCGTCGTTTTTGGCCTGACCAAGAAGAATCATGTAGAGAGAAGTTCCCTGAGGATAAATGTGAGAAAAATGTCCATAGACATGGTCTGCGCATGACGCCAGTGCTTGCTTTAGAGCATCGTAGAGGCCCGAGATATGGTTCCAGCTATGAGCTACCTCGATGGTTTCGGCATATCCCCCAGGAGTGGCCAAAAGTTTTTCAATGGCAGTGAAGTTGTACCTCTTAGCCACCCAAGTCTCGACCGGTTCGGTTCCATTTGAAACCCCGCCTTTGCCCAGGGCTAGTTTTCGGTACCAGTTATGTGTGGCGTCGACAATCTCGGCAGGTCCTCGAGTTTCGATAAGCGAAAGAAATCCCCGGTAGTTGTCATCACCCAAGAGGTGTTGAGCTTCGTCTTCATCGTAAAGTCGCACTAATGCAGGTCTAGTCTCTGATTGAGCAAGCTCTCTAATGAAATCAAGTGCCGAGGATAGATCTGTGAAGGTAAATGCCTCCTTTAGCGAATGCTGAGGCATCTTGCTTACTCGCATTGTGACACGAGTAATTACTCCCAGCGTTCCCTCACTACCGATAAAGACGCTGGATAAATCAGGCCCCATGGCTGCCCGAGGATTCGAGCCGAGGGAGCAAACAGTTCCATCTGCTAGTACGACTTCGATTCCCAAAACAAGATCCTCGATACCGCCGTACATGGAAGACATCTGGCCCGACTCTCTGGTCGCAACCCATCCGCCAACTGTTGATCGATGTAAAGACTGTGGAGAGTTTCCAAGAGTTAGACCTTGAGCCCGAAGGACATTTTCTAGCTCACCGCCTTTCCAGCCCGCGCCTACGGTCACTGTCAAATCGGTTTCCGATATTTCCGGAATCCCCTTGATGCCTGAAACGTCTAGCACCACTCCGCCGCGAAGCGGTAGTGGCTGACCGGTGACTGAGGAGCCAAGGCCTCGGGTTGTGACCGGAATGGAGTTAGTCTCAGCGGCTTTTATTACCTGAACTACGTCTTGAGTTTGAGTGGCGAAAACAACTATGTCTGGCCGAAATTCGTGACGGCCAGTCATGGCTAACTTGGTCTGAAGCGGCCAAGAGTCATGGCTATAGGCATCCAGGACATCTGGCTCAACGGAGTGCCTTAGCCCCTGAAAAATCGCCGAGAGGCTAGTGCCCAACTCCCTTGTTGACATCCAGAGACCAACTTTCACTATTCAGTATACTGGTTATTGAACGCTAGCACGGCGTTTCTGGCTATTACGCCAAATTCAACAATTTGAGACCAATTCGTTACAAAGCACCTATTTAGAGGGTTTGCTTCCTTCTAGCAGCACACATCATCCTGCTTGAGATGTTAAGAACCAAAAGACCGAAGCGAGAAGATAACAAGCTACCGTTCGCTGAGCCCAGGGCAACTTATAGGCCACAGGGTGGGGTGACATCAAGGATTGTTGGCCAGTTTTCAGCCCTGGAAACTAATCGTCCCAGTGCAGCCTTTTTCTAGGGGCTCCGGGGCAAGTGCACTTAGTTAGTACGTTCTTACACTCTGGACAAACAGGGTCCTCAATCATGCAATTGCAAAACATCACCACATCGCCACAGCTACTACAGACCCTGGGCTCTGACTCGGAGGGCTTTTTCTCTTTCACAACTAAACCCTAGTTAGGACAAGAGACATTGAATGTTTGTACCTCAGGGCAGTTTAAACCCCTGGAGCAGCTTGAGAATTCCAGTAGATGGTTTTGGCTAGTTGTTGCAGGTGCAAAGCTGCTCTTCTGGAACATCAGCAAGAGCTTGCTCGATATGCTCCCCACAACCGGTCCAGGTTACTTTTCCGCAGGATGAGCATGAAGCTGGTGAACACATATTGATCTCCTATATAAGTAGTAGTTTACCTAGGGATAAGTGTATACCCTGGGGGGTATAAGGGCAAACTTCCCTAAAGACTACCTTTCGCAGGCTATTCCGTCTTTATCGCGATCTTTGCTCGCATTTTTCTTGTAAACAGCCGGCTTCACGACAGGAGCGTTCTTGGTTTCCCCGCCTTGATTCGTTACCTTGGCGTTTTT
>Ga0208082_1000324_pt1 | contig 14684 bp, 24 predicted proteins | sample LakMenE09Jun09ns_FD_150683 | JGI IMG/M metagenome (GOLD analysis project Ga0208082, IMG submission 150683) | Freshwater microbial communities from Lake Mendota, WI - 09JUN2009 deep hole epilimnion ns (SPAdes) | ecosystem: Environmental > Aquatic > Freshwater > Lake > Epilimnion/Euphotic zone ... | reverse complement strand
ATTGAATCAAGATATGAAGAAATAAAGAAATGATGAACCTACAAGAACAAAAAATTATGAAAAAAAGAAAATTAAAAATAAAAATAACTGAAGAGCAATTAAAAAAAATTGTTAAATCTTATAATGAAGAACAATTAAATGAGGGATTTTTATCTTTTATATCTGAATTTTTATCAGAAAAAATTAAAAAATTAATTGAATTATTTAAAAATAAAGTAATTGATAAAAAAGAGTTTAAATCCGAACTTGAATCAACTGCAAGTGACGAAGAATTAGAAAAAATAGACACAGAATACAAAAAATTTAAAGAAGATAAAAAAGATAAAGTCAAAGACATTAAAAATGATACAAAAACTAAAGCCAAAGACATTAAAAATGATACAAAAAATATAATAATAGGTGACTCAATAACACCACATTTAGCAAATGCTATAGGAACAGGATTTAGTTCAGGCCCAAAGGCTCTGAATGCTACTGACTACTCTGGAGTTGGATTATGGTATGGTGGAATTGGTTTGGGAGGGTTACAAAAAATGGCAGACGCTTATAAAACCGTTCACCCAAAAGTTAAAAATGTGGTAATTACTATTGGAACAAATGGATATGGGGGAACTGGTGGAGTTTCTACATTAGCAACAAACTTAAAAAGAATTTTCCCTAATGCTAAATTGTTTGTGTGTCAAGGAGCTTATGGTCCTGGATGGAAAAATACAGAAGCCCCTAGTTTAGCAAAATATACCGACAAATATATAAGTAAATTTTATAGTGCATTTACAGATGCAGGAATTATAGTAGTCCCATACCCCATAAAAGATACTGTTAAAAATGTCCATTCCCCTAATGTGCCGGTTTATAAAAAATGGGCGTTATTTATAAACAATAATGCCAATTAAAAAAAATAGATGAACTTACAAGAAAACATACAAAGGATTAAATCAATGATGGGGTTAAATGAAATTGCAAACCCATATTCCATTACTTGGTTAGAACCAACAAGGGAATATTTTATTCAGGAGTTAGATGAGTTGCTTGGAAATAATATGAGGTTCAGCAAAAATGAATTCTTTCACCCACAAAATTATGATTTAATGTATTCTATATTTCCACACACATTTAAAATGATTGCTGAACACGCAAAAGATGATGAAGTAGAAAGTGAACAAGAAATCAAAGACATTCTGTTAGATAAAGAAATATCTGATTTAATGGATGACTGGGATGATTTTAAAAAGGTTTTATTAAAAGATGAACAATCACAAAGGGAAGGGTTTAATTTGTTTAATAAAGGAAGAATGGAAGATTGGGATGATGACAAAATAAATAACACATTTTATATGGGTAGATTCTCAAAAGAGTTTCCAGGAATGTTTAAAGATACCACATCATCAGGTTTAATTAAACAAATGACAGATGATGATGGAGAAGTTAACCCAAACCATAAAGGTTACGTTGATAATATAGAAAACTTAAGAAACGAAAGACACAGAGAACTCCCAGTACCATTTGTAATGAAATTACCAACAGGAGGAAGAGAAAAAAATGAATACACATTAATTGGTGGTCACAAACGATCAACAATCGCCAACCAACTAAACGTACCAATATCAGTTTGGTTTATAGATTTATCAGAATGAAAATAAAATCAATCAACATTATCGATGGAAAAAACAAATGGAGTGAGTCCAAAGATAAGCTTATTCATATGGTTTTAGATTTGGGTGTTTATGAAAATAAACCATCAGATAAAATAGAAGGATTTTACGAAAGAATAAAAGAATATTTACCATCATTAAAAAGTCATAGATGTTCAGAAGGAAAACCAGGAGGGTTTCTTAAAAGAATTAAAGATGGGACATGGATGGGACACATTATAGAACATGTGGCATTAGAATTACAAACACTTGCCGGAATGAATACAGGATGGGGAAGAACAAGAGGGGTTAAAGGACAAAAAGGTGTGTATAATGTTGTGTTTAATTATGAAAACAAAGACAAAGGAAAACTTGCGGCAAGAGAAGCATTTAATGTTGTGAATGATATTATAGATAATAAAAATCCACAGATAGATAATATAGTTAAAAAACTAAAACCAAAAACAAAACTACAAGAGAACATAAGAAGAATATTAAGGGAAGATGAGTATAGTCCCGCAGGAAAAGAAATAATACCAAACAAAATTGTTATACATAAATCTAATCCAAAGGTTAGAGATAGAATATCAAATGACGGTTTAAAAGCAAGAGCTGGAGAATGTTATAAAATATATGCGGGTTACGGAGAAAAATGTATACCAGCAATTTTTGCAACAAACTCAACAAATAAAAGAGCTTGGTTTGATTCAACATATGATGATGATATATGGGCAATCAATACGGAAATGATACCAGATGTTAAGTGGTATAAAGATAGACATTTTGACTCAACTAAGAAACATATTGTGACGTTTGATAATATACCACCAGAAGCAATAGAATTAATGCGTGAAGGTACCGGTGATGATATGATAAGAGAATCAAATGATAAGTTAATTAAAGAAACAAAAACATTCCAAGAAATTATTAATAAAACACTTAATGAAATTAAAAATATTTGTGAATTACCTGATATAGATACTTTCCCTGATTGGTTGTCGTTTGATGATTGTGATGTTGTTGATACTATAGATAAAATAACTATAGTAAATATAGAAAAAATAAACGGCATAAGCACAATTCCAATGTTTGAAATTGATGTAAAACTGGAGCTTAATGGTATTTGGGGAGGAATTGATTATGAAGATTTTATGTATAGTATTTTCAGTAGAATAATTAGTAAATGGAAGATACGTCTTATTTTTAATATTAAAGAACAGGAGAATAGTAATAAACGAGAAATGCGTGAAGGTACTGGTGATGATATGATAAAAGAAACAAAAACATTCCAGGACATTGTTAATAAAACAATTAATGAAATTAAAAATATTTGTGGTGATGAAGATAATGACACTTTCCCTGATTGGTTCTCAGGTAATGATTGTGAAGGTTATGATAGTATAGATAAAATAACTATAGTAAATATAGAAAAAAGAAACGGCGTAAATACAATTCCAATGTTTGAAGTTGATGTAAAGATAACTTTTAATAGTATATTTGAATGGATTGATTATGAAGATTTTATGTACCTTATTTCAGATAGAATAGTTGGTAAATGGAAGACACGTTTTATTTTTAATATTATAGAACAGGATAATATTAATAAACGAGAAATGTGGGAATCCGTTAAACATAAAAATATCAATAAATCAAAATTCTTTCATAGAAGAGTAGATTTAAATGATGTTGAGAAGTTACTCCCTATTAACTCACGACAAATATTTTATGAAACGGAAAGTTATGAACAATTTAAATATGAGATAACATTAAGAGCGGTGGAATCAATTATGTATAATGAATATGGAATGGGGTATGAAGATTTACCTGAAGAAGAAGAAATTGATTTTGTGACAGAAGTTTCCGATATCTTCGAGGACATAATTAAAGATACATATGATTATTTTAATAATCTCTAATTAAGAGTATACGATTAAATCACTCATTCCATCCTACCGTTCGTAAACTCACTACGGATTTCATTCCTAATTTTATCCTACACTCTTAGTGTGAACAAGAGTAATAATTACCTTCGTATTAAAAACAAGAGTAATCTTTACCTTCCTATAAAGGATATGTGGTAATTAATGGGACATATCTTAAATCATAATGTAATATACAAATCGTTTACCTGATGAGGTTCTCAGGTATAGAAAGTTTACCTGATAAAAATAGGGATAAACACCGATTGTCTGAACTTCAAAAGAATATTATATTTGTTATATAAATAAAAATTAAAAACAAATAAAAATGAAAACAACAACAGAAAAAGTAACAATTGAAGATGTGGTAAAAAACAATGAGTATTGTCCTATTGACATAGATGTATTTCCAAATTATATGGGAATTAATTTAGTAAGCGTTGACTCAGTAGAATGGGTTAAACAAGAAGATGGACAGTTAGTAACATTAACTGTAAACTTTATTCCTTTACAAAATAAATCATAATGTAATATACTATTAACAAAATACATATTATTTGTAAAAATTATTAGGGTGGGGATAGCATGTTTTTATTAAAACGTAATATTTATAAATAAAAACATATGAAAAAAGTTATAAGATTAACAGAAAGTGAATTAACCCGTATTATCAAAAGAATTATCAAAGAAAATGAAGATGATATCAATATGTCTAATTACTCAGACAATGACCGACTAAAAGGTCTTAAAAGTCAAATTATAACTTATTTAAATGATAATGGAGTTTATCCTAATGAGGAATCTGATGATGATATTATCGATGAACTATCTACCTTATATCGTCAAGGAGATAGACAAGCAATTAGATTTGTAAGAAGGTTAAGTTAAAAGTATTATAACCTATTCACTCATTACAAAAGGAGACCTCACCCGGTCTCCTTTTTCATTCACTCATATGTTATAATACTTTTCCCCCCCATTTAATCGGTCTTCGACCTCACCCCATTTAATCACTCACATCTAAGATGTTCGTTCTCCATTTTATAAGTAGACAAAATTCATTACACATTTTTAGTAACACATTATGTGTAATTATATAAAAGACCAATGGTCTTGATGAGGTAATTGTTATGGTGTGTTATTAGTTGGTAGATGAGGTGGGGAATTAATAATATCTATAAGATAAGGTTTCACCTTAATGAAATGATATATACTATCCCCACATTTTACCACCTAAGAATATGTTTACTTGTGTATATAAGTTGTCTATTTTTAATGGGTCAGATGTTGAAGGGGATATTAAAAACCCACTAAAGTGGTCGTTGAAGATTGTCTTTAAGTGGTCTACTAACAACATAAATGTCTGTCCACGCTTAGTGTACCATAACTATACTGTTTTAGCTGGGAAATATGTATAGTAAAAAAAACCCTCCTGGCGATACCTGTAGAGGGGAAAAATCTACTCTTAAGGTATTAAGAACAAAGATTGTGGTGGGAGAATGTGGGAACAAATAGTGGGGGAAAGTGGTAGAAAAGGGGGAAAAGCATTGTCCCGTTTGTGACACGTGACTGACATTCTGACAAAAACAAGTTTTTTAACATATTTATTTATTAACAATAGTTCATTTATGATATCAACATTAGACATTTTCAATCCCCAAGTATCACAATCAGGTGGTACCATAACCGTGACATATTGTCACCTTAACTATTCTGGCACGTGTACCTACCAGGAAATGGTAATGAAAGGGAAATTTAAACCAATCAATCAAAAGGTCCATATACTTACTAACACAGATATGGGGGATGTAATTGAGTACCTGTATAAGAATGGACATATAGTTGGGGAAGATAGTTTACCCCAAGTTAGTATGGCAATACAGAAACATTCAAGGAACGTGGTGGAAAGTAAATAGTTACAAAAGTATTGACTTTTTTAAAGTGGGGAACTATTTATATATAGAATTCATTTTCCCCACGGTAGGGAATTGGTTGTCCAAAGTCCTGGTGACTTGTAAAGTTCAAGATGAATTTAACAATCTAATTTCAAATCTCCTCTTAACGGTGGGGAATTTTTTTATGCTCCCTTATTATTATATAAGGTAGGTTGGAGTCTACACTCCAAGAGGTTTTTCCCCCAACCCGACTTAACTGATCCCCCAAGTGTCAATACAAATGTATGGATAATATTTTACATACACAAACATTATATTAATTATTTTATCTATACCTTTATATTTATAGTATATGAAAACTTATATATTAACTGAAGACCAATTTAATAGGATTGAATTAAACGATAAGCGTAACGGAATTAAAAAGGGGATAGCACTTAAGGTAACCCCAACCAGGAACTCCGAACCTTATTATGAGTCGGAGATTAAATCATTTGGTGATGAACAAGAGTTTAATGAATACAAGAATAACCTTGGGGATAAGAAAGAAATTATTGGTGTAATAGATATTAAAGATGAAACTAACGGTTAAACAAAAGGCTGGACTTAAGTTACTTACCTCAGCTATGAGAAAGAAGTACCCATTCATTAATGGATTTGATGTCATCCCATCATCCTTTGAAAGTTATGGAACACTTGTTACTATAGACATTATGTTTGATTTGGAGAAGTTCTATAAGAAATATAATGTTGGTCCCCCAGAGAGATATTATAAATCACCATACCTATTCAGAAATATGGATCAACCAAGGGGATATCTAATGACCTTTGTTGATGAAGATGATGAAGATAACTTTAGGAATGAATTCAATACTGAGCTTGAGAAAAGTATGAACGTATACTACAGACACCTTCCATCCGATATGACTATAACAAAGTTTCAGGGATGGTCTGATGAGGAACTTGATAGACATGCAGAAGATTATGGTATAACATCCTCAGGGTTCTATAACAAGTGGAGGGATTCTAATGAGCCTGTTGAGTTACGTATATCAGAATTTGTTCCTGAGAACTTTGATGTAACCAAATACTATACCGAAGATTAATGTATGACATTGTGTCATTGTTAATAACTATTTAACCATACCACCCCCTCCTTCCATATTTGACCCCCCTCCCCTGGGGAACGTGACATAATGACCCCCTCCCCCCTCCGTATCCCCCCCATATATGACATCCTGACACCCCAAAAGGGGGTTCCATAACAAACATAATATATTCGTAAAAAATTTCTGGAAAAAATTTTGACAAATTTCGGAATATATATTACTATTGTTTTATGTCAAAACAAAAACACAAAAAAAGAAATATTAGATTTGGTGAACATTTACTTAGAGTAAATTCTAAATCTGTGAAGTTTACCGATATATATGTAGACATGGAATTTGCCACCACTAAACTTAATGAGGTTCATTATATATTCGAAAGTTCATCGGGGTATGTAATTGGACAAGGGGAAAATTACACAAGAGCAAGAAATAATTCTAAAGAGTTCTTAAATAAGACAAATGGAAGGTTCTTTGAAATTGTGAATCATTTTACTACAGTATAACAACCCCCCATTCTATAGTGTGAGTTTTTACAATCTGTAAAATGAAATCCTTATAATCTGTAAAGTCGACCCCCCTATTTAAATAAGACCCTAATATCAAAAAAAAATTTTCTGAAAAATTTTCACCTTTTTACTGTATTCTATAAAATAAAATTATTACATTTTTAATGTGGTAATTAGACCGCATAATAAAAAGGGGGTAATTAGACCCGAAAAAAAACAAATTTATATGAAAAATTTTTTCACTGACGTGTTAGAATCAGAATGCTCTGTACTAACAGAAATCTACCAAACAAATAACTACGGGTTATTTGGTAAAATTAACGGGAATAGGGATATTAAAGATTCCCACGTTAAAAAAATAAGAGAATCCATTAAAACTAGACAAGTGAATGAGGTTCCAATCATTGTGGTTAAAAACCCCAATTATGAAGAGGACTTAATCCCATTTTTGATTGTTGATGGTCAACATAGATATAGGGGTATTATGGAGGAGAATCTTACCCTATCTTTTGTTATTGCTGAAAGTATTCCTGAGTCAGAGGTTTTAAAAACAATTGAGTTATTAAATACCGCAAGTTTAGATTGGGACGTAACCCAATTTATGAATTCTAAGAACACATTAAAAAACAAAAACTACGTTCGTTATAAACATCAATATGATAAATTTGATTTTGAACACGAAATATTTTTTTACCTTATGAAAAAGAATGGATTATCAATTACTCATAAAAACTTCAAAGAAGGGTTATTAGTTGTTGACCAAATAATGTATGATGAAATTGAAAAGGTTTTTAGTTGGTTAGAAAAGTTTATTCCAGTTGTTGATAAATATGGAAAACGATATTACCTTAAGGGATTAATTGATTTATATTATTTGGTGGGGATAAATTTAAATCGTCTGGAGGAGGTTATCTTTAAACAAAATGAATCTAAAGTTTCTGACTCCTTACTATATTCTGGTAGCATTCGTCAATCTTTAAATCACCTTGTTTTAGATTTATATAATCAAAAGTTAAGAAAAAATCTTATTGGAATAACTTCTTTGGACAGGGCAGGAAATAAATATAAACTGGAAATGAATTAATTCTTTATAACCCCCACCTCATCAGTGGGGTTTTTTGTTTTATGTAATATTTATCTTATATGAAAAGGATTATAAGATTAACTGAAGGGGATTTGATTAACATGGTCAATATGGTTATTAATGAAAATAAGTTTAATTCAACATTTTCCAATTATTTAAAGAAACTAAATATTAAAACGAGGATTGTGTATTTGGGTTCTAGGGAAAATGTATCCGGTGAAGTATTTGTAAAAAGTGAGATTTATCTGACCCATAATAATAACCCCATTGGTTCATTATTTACAGGGTATAGATTTTCATTTAAGGTTGGGGAAGATAATCAGTTAATGTTTGATGAACATTTTGGAAATATCGAAAGGATTAATTTATTTAAGGGATTCCCACCAGAATTAATTATAGGATTTTTTGTTGACAAAATTAAAAACTATATACAAAAGAGAATTGACAATAAAACAATACCCCCCTTTAACTAAGAGTGGGGTTTTTTGTTTTATGAAGTATTTATTAATAAATTAAAATATTATGTCAAAAATTATAAGATTAACAGAAAGAGATTTAACAAGGATTGTTAGACGGGTTATAAATGAAGAAGAAAATAGTAACACAGATATTTTGGCAACCAAACTTTTTAATGATCAAATAAATATTGCAAATACGATAAGTAAATGGTTTCCAAATTCATTTAAACAATTTAAAGGATGGAATGACGATGAGGATGGGGCTGTAACATATATGAAAAATACCCTATGGCCACCCGTTGCCACCAAAATAAATACTGTGGATAAGGAATTGATTTGGGTTAATGATAGAAAATTGTGGGATGTATTATATGATAATCAAGAAATTTTAAAAGCAATACATAATCCTCCGTTTGCACCAAACACAGATGGGAACTTTTATAAAAAAATGTATGGGTCGACATCGGATGATACTTATGTATTTAGCATTAAAAATCCTATAAATGGTTCGAGGACTACATTCACAATTGATACCGATTTTTAATTATTAAAACACTAAAGATAATTCCCCCATTCCAACGAGTGGGTTTTTTTGTTTTATGTGATATTTATTAATAAATAATATTATGAATAGAAGTTATAGTAAAATTAGACATATACAAGAATCTAATCAGAGATTGGAAAGACGAGTATTAAAAGAAAATGAAGCACCTGAAAGATATGTGATTGATATTGAAACAGGTAAAATGGTTGGAACACATAAATATGGTGTTGGTTTTGTTGTAAATAAAATTGGTGAAAGAATGGGTTACGAATCAGACCCCACCTCAATACCTAATGGAACAAAAATGGAAAAAATGGATCTCGGATTTGATGATGACGAAGATGAAGATGATTTTAAAAACCGAAGTATGTATAATCCATACTATGGAGATGAAAACCGAGACGGGTTCGACAGATATTAGCAAAATGATATTTCAAGTTTACGAAATATACGTGATTTAGATTAATTAAAAAAGAATATTATTATGAGAAATAGATTAACTGAAAGAGATTTAACAAGAATTGTTAAACGAGTGATTAACGAAAGTGGTTTTCCACAACATCAACAAACGGTACTTTCTTGGGAGAAAATATATGATAATTTATTTGATGAAGTTCTTGAGATAATTGAGTATTCACAAAATACCGAAGAATTTGAAAATAATATTGATGAATTTATGAATAACAATGAATCAGATTTAAATGAGATACCAAACGAAAAAAGAGAGGGAATTATGCGTTTTATTTCCAGTATAATAGAACGTCACGATTTTTAGAAAGGAGAAGATAATATGAGAAATAGATTAACTGAATCAGATTTAACAAGGATTGTTAGACGAGTTATTAGAGAAAATGAAGAGGGTAGTGCTTTTGATGATATAAAACGTTGGATGGAAAGGTATAAATTAAAAGCTATGTTAGATTTTAATACCGACAACCCTTCATGGTCCCAAGTACATCATCAAGTCACACTTGATGATAGGATAAGGATGAGAGAATTTTTTAATAAAAAATTTGATTTATCTGATGAAGAAGTTCAAAATTTATATTCAGAATATTTAGAAACGTTTCCAGAAGACAAAAGAGAGGATGAAGATGGGACATTTGGTTATTAAAAAATTTAAATAAAATACTATGAAAAAAGTAATAAGACTTACCGAATCAGATTTAACAAGACTTGTTAGACGGGTGATTAGAGAAGAAGAAATGGACCACCAATCTCAGATGGCCGCTTGGAGAGAAGAAGATAGAAAAAAATCACTTAAACCTAATTCAATTGAGGTTAAATTTTTACCTAAATGGGAAGAATTTATGTCCAATAAGAAAAGTGGGTCGTTGAGTGGAAACATAAACATAGGTAGTACCGTTATGTTATATGCCAATGGTTCAGGACAAAAAATTGGAACTGGACCATATGAAATTGAAAACGATAGACAAGTATTTTATTATGCAACATATAGGCCAGAAAGTAATCAAATAAATGTTAGTGGATATTTCTGTTTTGGTGATGCAGTTATTGGGGATTATAATCCAAAACATTTACTTAACAAAGACCCCGAAAGTTATTTTAAGGCAAGAAGAAGTGGTGAGAATATGAGAGGTCTTGGTTTTTGTAAGTCGGGTGGTAATTTCCATAGTGAGTTTGATTCTTTTAATATTGGGGAAACTGACAACAATGATTTTTTTGAGGTTGTTAAAACTGATGGGGAATATCAACCAAGAGAAGATGAACAATTATTTGAAAGATATTATAAAAGAAGAAGATATTAAAAACTTAACCCCCACCTCATCGAGTGGGGTTTTTTATTTTATGATGTATTTATTGTTGTATGAAGATCATTATAACTGAAAGTCAAAATTATATCCTTAGAAGAATACAACAATTAAATGATATTGTTGAGTATCAAATTAATTTATTTAAAATAAATAATAATCATATTTTAAATAATTATTGGTGTAAAGAATATAATAATGCCGATGATTTTTTTACGGAGGTATCTGAGTTATCTGTTGGGGAATTTATTAGGAATAATTGGGATTTCTTTCACCCCGAAAAAGATAAATCATTAGATGGTTTTCATTTTTTAATGAAGTTTGTTGAAGAAAACTATGGTAACTATATTAGAAATCTTTATGTAAGAAAATGTCACTAAATAATTAAAATTCTTCCTTTCTTATTGGGGCCGGAACCCCGTCCCGACTTCGTCGGTTTTTTTGTTTTATATAAATGGGTTTTTTTATGTCCGAGTATTAAATAAACTTAAGTTGGTCTCTCAGAAAAAAGTTTTTATTTTCAGTTATATTTATTAATATGGAAAAAAATAGATTTAAACAATTATTGGAATCAAAAATGGGAAATGTTAAACCATTGATTAATGAGGAAGAAAAATTGAATGAACAAACAACGGGATCAACCGTTTCGGGATATACCGTAAATAATAACCCAGAAAAAGTTACACCAAGAGAAGATAAATCACAAAAGTCCCTGGAATGGGGTAAAGGTGAGGTAAATGGTGTTGTAAAGGAAAAACAATATCCGGTTACAATAATGAATATGCCACCATCTAATGGTGAAACACCTGTTACGTTTAATATGTATATACCAACATTAAAAAAATCATCTAGTAAGGATGGTAGTTGGTTGGGTTATAATATGGTTATTTATGATGTTAAATCTAAAAAAATGATGGATTCGCTATCAATTGATTGTAATACTGTTGATAGATGCTTAAAAAGTAATAGTTGGGTTCAAATAGATGCATATAATAAATCCGAATTCAAATGGTATTTTAATAAAGATTTTTTAAATGACCTAAAAAACACATTACTTTGTAAAGAACCACAAAAACCACTCAATTAAAAAAAGGTTGGTTTTTGTTTTATAAGATACTTATTGGTATGAAGATTATTATTACGGAATCACAAAAAAATAGATTGTGGTTACTACGAAGATATGAATTAGTTAAGGAAAGTTTTGATGAAACCGTTAATTTTATGGATGTTTGTACGTATGATTCTTTTGAACATTACGAAAGAAGATTTATGTTTTTAATGATGGATGAACTTCACCCTGAATATTATTTGATGGATAATTTTGATTATGATGGGATTATGTCTGAACTAAAGGATTTGTTCTATGTTGAGTTAACCGAATTATATTACGAACGTAATTGTTAGTATTCCAGAAACACAACTCCTTATAAATAAATTGGGGTTTTTTATAATCCGTAAAATAAAATCCTTATAATATGTAAATAGTAATTGCGTTTTTTTGAATATCGAAGTATTTATTAATAAACAAAAAAATGGGAAGAAAAATTAGGCTAACAGAATCAGAATTTCATTCTTTAATTAGAAGAATTGTTATTGAAACTAAAGAAAAAATGGACGACGAGGATTCGGACCATGATGATATGGGCGATGAAAGTGATTACTCAAAAATGAGTAAGGAAATGGCGGTTAAAAAAATCTCCACTTATCTAAAAAGACGACTATCAAAAAATCAAGAAGAAAAATTAAAAGATAAATTAGATGAGTCTAGAAGATATGGTAGATATCTATATGAGGACAAAGATTTATCATCAAGAAAATCTGGTAGTTTAGGAAAATCCATTAAACGTGGTGGTTTAGCTTTATCCGCAACCGGAGCGGTTGCGGCTCTTGGATCAATTATGGGTTATTCTGAAGGTAAACTAACAAGTTTAATTCACGATATTACCGCAAATGCTGGTCTTGGTGAATATACAGGACCTGTAACATACGGAATGATTGCCGCTGGTTTGGCAATGGCTCTTTACGGAAGAAAAATGGAATACGAAAAAACAGGTAAATAATTAAAAAATATTTTATAAAACCCCCATATTTTTATTATAATGTGGGGGTTTTTGTTTTATCATCTAAATAACCTTCTAAAATTTTAACAATTTCGGAAATTTCTTCATTATCAACATCGCTTACTATTTTTGATTTTTTATATTTATGTAAATATTCCCAAAAAAATAGATAGTGAAATAATATTATAAGACAGAAAGAAATTAAACTAATACTAAAGAATATTAAATATGGTATTAAAATAAAACTTAACGTAAAAATAAAATTATATAAATCTGAATTTTTAAACATTAATTGTTTATACCCTCTAATTATTTTTTTTAATTCTTTTGGCTCAAGATCTTTATAAAGACTGGCCTCCTTTTTAATTTTTAACATATCTTTCATATTTAATTAATTAATTATAATAACAAATATAATAATAAAGAATTAATTTAAAAAATTATTCTATAAAAATTTTTGATATAAGACTGGAGTTTTTTTTTATTGTAGAACTATTTATTAATATGAAAAGAATTATAAGATTAACTGAACAAGATTTAGCTCGTATAGTTAGACGAGTAATTAAAGAACAAGGCCCGCCGTTTATGGATATAATTTCGGGAGGGTCCAATTTTGGTGTTAATCTTGATTCTGGAATTACTTATGGCTCGTATGGTTGTAAGACACAAAAATCCTCATATGATTTAGTAATTGAAACATTTAATTTATCAAAAAAAACCCCAAGTACTATCGATACTCAAATTAAAAACTGGGTTAGAAGAATTTATAATTCTATGGATGGTATTGGAATAAGTGATGATTTTACAAAAGTTTTATCTGAAATACAAAACCCCAAACAATTGGGAGCGGTACTTAACCATTACTATACAACATACAAAACTTATTTATCTGCCGACCTTAGTGGTGAATACACAATAAGTTGGGATACCATTTGGAATAATTTAAAAAAATTTCAAACAACACTTAAAATTGATAGTTGTGCAAAATATAATACAACAAATGGTTAATACCATTAATATAATACCTAAAACCCTTCCTTAAACGGAGGGGGTTTTTGTTTTTTTTGAATATCGAAGTATTTATAATAAATTAAAATATTATGAGAAGAATTGTAAGATTAAATGAAAATGATTTGGCTCGCATCGTTAGACGAGTATTAAAAGAAGAAAATAATTTTTCGGGTTGTTTTACTGGAACAAAACTTACTATTCCACCATCTTGTAACATAGAAACTACAGGTGGTATGGTTGGTACGGGACTTTCAATCGGCGATAATTGTATAAGTGATCTTAAAAATATGGTGACTTATGATAACCTAATGGAAATTGGAAAAATATTAGTGTGTTTGGGTGGTCTTGCTAGTCCGATTGTGCCCATAAATAAAGGTGGGGGTCTTAAAAAGGCAACAAATGACCTGATTCGTAATGTTGGTACTGGAACTCTTACCAAGGCGACATCTCAAATTCAACAATAATTAAAGAAGGTGATACAATCATTAAGATAACATTGTCCCCATCCATAACAGGTGGGGTTTTTTGTTTTCCATTATATTTATTAATATATGAAAATTATAATTACGGAATCACAATTTGAGGGTCTTTTCTTTAAAAGAAGGTTTTTACGTATTGACGAACTTGTTGATGAAAAGATGAGGTACTACCCCCCTTGTGATTATACGTATGATCCGTTTTATGCCTGGTATGAT